>Ga0307989_1000273_pt1 | contig 36104 bp, 30 predicted proteins | sample EllFjometagen185_FD_203164 | JGI IMG/M metagenome (GOLD analysis project Ga0307989, IMG submission 203164) | Marine microbial communities from Ellis Fjord, Antarctic Ocean - #185 | ecosystem: Environmental > Aquatic > Marine > Unclassified | place: Southern Ocean | collected 2014-10-08 | reverse complement strand
GCCGGTGTATGCCCTGTTGACGCTTGCGTTGAGGCGTAACACACAAGAAAACGTTCAATAAGAACGAAAAGGGTTGTTTAAGAATTTAATGCCTAACCGGTGACGGGGATGGAGACGGTTATAAAACCGTCTGATTGAATTCTTGAACAGCTTTTTATTTTCTAAATTTGTAAATTGCAAATATCTCAAGAAGCAACTTTAAAAGAAAGAACTAATAAAAAATGGAACACTATTTTAGTAAAACCCCAATATCAGATTATAATGAAAATATTATTGAAAAAACAATAAGCAATATAAAATTGCATTTCTATACCGGTTCAGGTGTATTCTCCAAAAATGGGATCGATTATGGCACTAATCTGCTGATTGATACGATTTTAAGTAATTTTGAGGGAGATGGAACCATACTCGATATGGGTTGTGGTTACGGGCCTATAGGTATTTTTATTGCTGCTGGTTTTAAAGATTCTCACGTTGAAATGGCGGATATTAATGAACGCGCGATTGAGCTTGCGTTAAAAAATATAAATTCTAATAAAATTAGAAATGCTGAGGCTGTAGTATCAGACGGCTTTTCAGGTATTTCAAGGGAATATGATGCGGTTGTAACTAATCCTCCAATCAGGGCTGGGAAGAAAGCCATTTTTTTATTTTATGAAGGTGCCTTTGAGCACCTTAAAAATAGTGGTATATTTTACTGTGTTATTCAAAAAAAGCAAGGGGCGGAAAGTTCCCAAAAAAAACTTAAGGAACTTTTTGGCAACTGTGAAATCATTAATCGCAAATCAGGATATCGTATACTTAAATCAATAAAATCATAATGGTCTACCAGCTAATCTAACCACCAAAAATGAGCAATTCATCCGACTGATGGTTTGCTCATTTTAAAGACAGGTAATTTGTAGTTGCCGGGGGCACTGCGTTGTCTTAGAGAGAACTAACCTATCGGGGTTGTGATATAATTCCTTTAGGAGGATAATCTTGAAAGTTTATGCACTTGTCGGGTCCAGCGGAACTGGTAAAAGCCACAAATCCAGTATGGTTGCACGCGATATGGGAATCACACATTTAATAGATGATGGACTACTGATAAGCGGTAACAGAGTTGTTGCAGGCACAAGTGCCAAGAAGGAGCAGACTAAGCTGGCTTCTGTCCGACATGCTCTTTTTACAGGAGAAAGTCATAGAAAAGATGTTATACGGGCTATTAAGACAAAAAAAGTCGAAAGTATCCTTATATTGGGCACAAGTGACAAGATGGTCCACCACATTGTTAAAATATTAAACCTTCCCGAAATTGAAAGAACAATTTATATCCAGGATATATCTGATGAAGAGGAAATAAAATTAGCACTATCAAACAGAAAAGACAAGGGCAAGCATGTTATACCAGTTCCAACATTTGAAATTAAAAAAGATTTCAGTGGAATTCTTTTGGACCCGTTGCATGTGTTTCGCAAAAAGGGAAATAACAAATATGTTTCAGAAGGCTCTAAAACTATTGTTAGACCTACATTTAGTTACCTTGGGAGTTACACAATCTCCAATAATTCACTTTTCCAAATAGCTCGGTTTACAGCATCAAAAGTCGAAGGGTTCGAATCAGTTTCTCGATTTAGGGTTATAAACAAAGAAGGCGGAATCAGCATCGAAATGTTCGTTGTTGTAAATTACAATTACACTATTATCAATACTCTTAGAGAAATACAAAAAAATATAGCAGATGCTTTGGAAAAAATGACTGCACTTCACTTAACATCACTTGATATTACAGTCAGAAGTATCGTCATCAATGGAGATACATATCCGTAAAAAAAGCGGGTTATGAACCCGCTGTCTTATTATTTAAAATTACTGTAGGACACAAATTTTTCAATGGCTCGAGGGACTGCATCCTTGGAGTTTTTCCATGATGCATCTTTATTACGGTAATCGAATTTCTGTGAAAACCACTGTATCTCATCAAGGATTCTATCAAGATTGTTTTCCATTAATTCATTAATATCACTTATAAACACGGCACATTGTTTTGGTGAAAGGTGTTTTTTTGAGGTAGACATTAGAAGCTTATAATGGGGAAGGCAGAAACCTTTACCTGCTTTAACCTTTTCTCTGAATTCAGGGTCTTTGAAATACATCCAGAGTATTACGTCAACATAATGTTCCATAATTCGGTCTATTCTTTCACAGACTTCGCAAGTTTCTTCTAGGGTATCTAAAAAGTTAACAGCCTCATCAATAAATTTTGTTGTATTTGTTGAGGATTTCCCAATATTACCGGCTAAATTTTTAACAGCATTCATTTTAGTGTCAGATCCAATGCCTTTAGAACTTTTTTTCATCAGTTTTCTGTACTCATCAAGCTGCTGCTGAATATGGGTCTCAATAATCAGTGAAACCCCTAGAACATTTTCTTTTTTCGAATAAAGCATTGCAAAGTGTCGCCGGCAGAAACCTTTTTGATTGGTAGCAACACGATTGTCAGGTTCCATAAGTGCCGGACTCAGCATAAAGGAAATTGAATCGTTTTCAAGATCACGCTCTAAAGTGCATACCGGGCACTCGCAAGGCTCAGAAAATGCATCATTTACTGGTATTGTATATATCTGTTCTTTCATAAAAATCTCCACTCATGTAGTATTATAAGTATATCATAAGCGGAGGTGGCAGATGGCTTTACAAATCATTCAGCAGGGGCACAATACAGTATTGAAGGGCCTTGAAAATTTTGATATTAAATCAATACTTGAATGTGGTCAATGCTTTCGATGGGATAAAAACGGAGAAAATGATTACACAGGCATTGTGAAAGATAAGGTAGCAAGAATTGTACAGAATGGTAGTTCGGCAGTTTTTCATGATTGCATTCAGCAGGATTTTGTTGATTTATGGTATAAGTATTTTGATATGGAGACTGACTACAAGGGAATTATTGATAGTATTTCTATAAATGACCCTATTATGAAGACTGCCTCAGATTTTGCTCCGGGAATAAGAATCCTCAGACAACCTCTTTTTGAGACACTCATTACATTTATTATTTCAGCAAACAACAGCATACCCAATATAAAAAGAGTTGTAGCTAGATTATCGAAGATGTATGGCAGTAGTCTGCTATATGAAGGTAAGGAATTCTATAAATTCCCTGAGCCGGCTGCTCTTGCAAACGCTACCTTGGAAGAAATTAGTATGAGCAAAGCCGGCTTTAGAAGTAAATATATTAAAAAGACGGCTATTGAGTTTAATAGTAATCCACTTAAGGTTGATGATCTTAAAAGTATTGGTTATGCTGAGGCAAAAAACACGTTGATGAAATACAATGGGGTGGGAGCAAAAGTAGCAGATTGTACCCTTTTGTTCTGCGGTGCATATACAAATGCGTTTCCTGTTGATACATGGGTTAAAAAAATAATGGAAGAGCTATATCTGAAGAAAGATATGTCACTTAGAAAAATCGGTGAATATGCTGATAATAAATTCGGTGAATTGGGTGGATATGCTCAACAATACCTCTTTTATTATGCCCGTTCAAATATGTAATTGTTGGTTGGTTTACAACTTGTTATCAACAAATTAGAGGTGCTAAGGTGTTTTGGTTATATAGGAAACCATAAACGTTTTAAAGCAAATCGAAACAAAGAACCCCACATAAAAATCAACTTATTTCTTGATAAATCACTATTTTGGGAATATAATGAATTTGAAATTGAATAAGATCTAGATTCCTGAAATGTGCGATAAACTCTGTGTTTTGAACCTACATTAGACAAAAGGGAGTCCGTTAGTCCGGAACCGTAGTTCAGGCCTTTCACAAAATCCGAAACCAACCTTAAGGTTGGTGCAACGGCTGAGGAAGAATGAACTTTTTGGCAGGACACCCACCTAGCAATAAGCTAGGAGTCAAAAGCAGGGTACCGGCATTTTGGGAATTTATAATAAATGAAAACTCTTAACTGTTTACAGTTAAGAGTTTTCATTAGCGGGTTGATAACTAAAACTAGTTCATAAAAAATAACGACAGTAGTATTTTACATAGTTTAATAAATACTGTGACAGTTATTTTTGTCACAAGGATACTAAAATGAAACATCAAGAGTTGTTCCCGCAGCTATTCTAAAGAGCTTAAAAGAGTTAAGAGTTTTCATTAGCGGGTTGATAACTAAAACTAGTTCATAAAAAATAACGACAGCAGTATTTTACATAGTTTAATAAATACAGGGTCATTTATCCTTAGGGACAATTTCTGCTTTCAAGGTCATTTGTCCTTAGGGATAATTTTCAAAAGATGTTGTTATTGTGCGCTTATAACATTTACAATATAATTAGTGAGTATAGTCTTGCTAAGAGTGTAGAGGTTACGTATAATATAACAGCTGTTAGTAAATGATGAGAGAGTAAGAGCAACTCCACACATCGGCGCATCAACAAAAGAAGCGCAGATGAGAATTGGAATTGAAATAATAAATATCATAAATAATTGGGAGGATGAAGATGAACAGGGTTTATAATTTCTCAGCAGGTCCATCTGTAATGCCTGAAAGCGTACTTGAAAAAGTACAGGGCGAAGTGATGAATTATGGTGACAGTGGCATGTCCGTTATGGAGATGAGCCACAGATCGGCAGTGTATCAGAGTATAATTGATGGCACAGAATCATCGTTAAGAGACATAATGGGGATTCCGGATAATTACAAAGTACTGTTTCTCGGCGGTGGTGCCAGTACGCAGTTTGCAATGATTCCAATGAACCTTATGAAGAAGAAAATCGATATGGTACACACAGGTGTGTGGTCTAAGAAAGCAATGGCAGAAGCAAAACGTTTTGGCGAAGTTAATGTGGTTGCATCAAGTGAGGATAAAGGGTTTACATATATTCCGGAGTTGGACAACAATACTTTTTCACCGGATGCAGATTATTTCCATATGACAACAAACAATACAATCTACGGAACAAAGTTCACCCAGATTCCTGACACAAAGGGTGTGGATATTGTAGCAGATATGTCTTCTAATATTCTTTCTGAAGTATATGATGTCAGTAAGTTTGGACTTATATTCGCCGGCGCACAGAAAAATATGGGGCCTGCCGGAGTTACGGTTGTTATTATTAGGGAAGATTTAATCGGCAAAGCCGGTGATGATGTGCCTACAATGATGAACTATAAAACACATGCTGAAAAAGGGTCAATGTTTAATACTCCTCCAACCTTCCCGATTTATGTATGCGGATTGGTATTTGATTGGATAAAATCTCTTGGCGGAGTACCCGGAATACAGAAAATCAATGAAGAAAAAGCCGGCATGTTATATGATTATCTTGATAATTCTAAATTGTTCTCAGGAACAGTAAGAAAACAAGACAGGTCGCTGATGAATGTGCCTTTTGTAACCGGAGATGCTGACATTGACGCACAGTTCATAAAAGAAGCAGGCACAAAAAGCCTGATAAACATAAAAGGACATAGATCTGTAGGCGGAATGAGAGCCAGTATATATAACGCAATGCCTGTTGAAGGTGTCAAAGCACTTGTTGATTTCATGAAAGAATTTGAAACCAGCAGATAAAATAAGGAGGTTCGCTCATGGGTGCAATTTTGACCGGAGTCATAATCGGAGTAATTCTTCTGGGTGTAGCACTGTATGTAATTTCTACTTACAATGGCTTAATCAGAATGAAGAACAAAATCGAAGAAGCCCTTGCTACCATAGAGGCGTACTTGAAAAAGAGATACGATCTGATACCTAACTTGGTAGAAATAGTTAAAGGTTATGCTAAACATGAAAAGCAGACATTTACAGAAGTAATTGAAGCTAGGAATAAAGTTATGTCCGCCGTAGGTTTTGATGAAATGTCAAAATCGGAAAATGCTCTTAAGGGTACTCTGAAATCTCTCTTTGCGCTGGCTGAGAATTATCCTGAACTGAAAGCAAATCAGAATTTCTTGGAATTGCAGACCCAGTTAACCAAAGTTGAGGACGATATACTTCAATCGAGAAAATATTATAATGGTGTTGTAAAAAGCTTTAATACAAAGATAGAGACATTCCCTAATTCTATGGTCGCAACAGCATTTAAATTTGAAAAGCGGAAATACTATAAAATTAGTGAAGAAGCAAAGCAGAACATAAAAGTAAGTTTCTGATTATGAAAAAAATTATTGCTCTTATATTATTAATAACCATACTGATTTTACCGGTAATGGTGCATGGAGCTACTTACGGAACCTCAGATTATGAAATAAGCAGCTATGATGTTGAAATTACTATCAACAGCGACAATGTTTACGAAATTACGGAAACAATTGTCGCTGATTTTTTTGTTCCCAAACATGGTATATTCAGAGAAATTCCAATGCGATATGAGGGGCAGAAAGTCAAAATAAGTGATATCAGTGTTAATGAGCAATATGTTAAGACAAAGAGCGGGGGCGACCTTGTTCTTAAAATCGGAGATCCTGATACAACTCTAACCGGAACAAAGAAGTATGTAATTAATTACAAGTTCAATATGGGAAGAGATTCTAATGAAGGCTTTGATTTATTCTATTTCAATATTATAGGAACCGGATGGGATACTTCCATAAGCAATGTTAGTTTTAACCTGCAATTCCCGGATTTCTTTGATAAAGATAGTATTTCATTTACATCAGGTGTTTATGGAAGCACAGATATTAGTAATGTAAGTTATGAGGCCGCTAGTTTGAAAATAACCGGTAGTGTGCCGTATTTATCGCCGGGTGAAGGTCTGACAGCAAACATTCGTCTTCCTGAAAGCGCTTTTGCCGGGGAAAGTACAAATAGTAACGCAGTATATTTTTCTATAGCGGCATGGGTATTGTGCGGTTTGCTGATTCTATTTGCATGGTACATTTGGAATAGCAAAGGAAAAGATCCGGTGCTTTTTCCATCAGTTCAGTTTTCACCACCTGACAACATGACCCCAGCAGAAGTGGGATATGTTATTGATGGAGTTGTTGATAACAAAGACATTACATCATTGATTTTTTACTGGGCGGATAAAGGATACCTTGATATTACAGAGTCTGATAAAAATGAATTTCTATTTATTAAAAAGAAAGAACCGGAAACAACAAACGATTTTGAAACGCATATGTTCTCGCGTCTTTTCAGGCATGGAAAAGATGGATGGGTATCTACAAAGGATTTGAAACAAGAATTTTATAAAGATCTGCCTATTATCAAAACTCAGATAAAAGAAAAATTTGAAAATGGAACAAGGCTGTTTACAAAAGAATCAAAAGTTTTTTCTGGTGCATTATTCGTAATGTCCATAATTCCATCACTATTACTTCTTGTTGTTATATTAGAAGGTGTTCCAGCGTTTGAATCATTAATACCAGCATTTTTTATGTTCTTTGGTATTCTTTTCAGCGGAGCAGTTGTTATTAAGACTATTAAAAAGTGGAATATCTATACAAGAGTTGGTAGGGTAACCAGAAGTATATTGTTTGCATTCTTTTTATTAATAATGACAATAGCATTTTTCGTTTTTTCATTTGCTATTGAAGAAGGATTTTCGATGTACTATCACTCATCCCTATTTATAATAGGAGAAGCGATAAGAACATCTGCTGTGACATTCATAATGTTTGCCTTTTCAGCGGCTACTATAAAAAGAACAGAATATGGTCACGAAAAATTAGAGCAGCTTCTTGGGCTAAAGAATTTTATTAATGAAGCAGAAATGGATAAACTCACGCAGATGATAGATGATGATCCTGACTATTTCTATAATATACTTCCGTATGCAATTGTATTAGGACTTGAGAAAAAGTGGGCAGGTAAAATCGAAGGGATAACCATGACCCCTCCGGATTACTATCGAACTGCTTCAGGCATACCGATATCACCTTCATTGGCTACAATCGGACTTATAAGATGTGTTTCTAGGACAGGATTCGTTATGTCAGTGGGACAATCAACATCCGGATCAGGTTCTTCAGGCGGAGGATTTTCAGGCGGCGGCGGTGGTGGCGGCGGTGGCGGAAGCTGGTAGGCGTTAATTTAGCAGGAGAATTAATGAGTAAAAAAATTGATATAGCAGAAAAGAAACTGGATAGTATTATTACTGGTGGTTTAGCAAAGCAACTTAGAGCCATAATATCAAAGTGGGCCAATTTTGCATTGGATTATTATAAAGATTGGGATAATAAGTCTAATAGCGGTCATTTTTTTGGTGGTTGCTATAATTATGGTGTTGAAACATCTTTTACAATGACAGTATTTGCAGTACTTACTCAAATCGGTGAGTACGATGAAATAAAAATTGGAAAACCTAAAAATGAAATTATCGAAATGGTGATTAAATCAATTCGGTATTTATGCTATACCCATTTCACCGGACCGTCTGAATGCGTTAGGGAGAAAAGCAGAAACCCAAGAACAAGTGGTACTAAATGGGGATCTTATGGCGATAATTTTTTCACGTCTTCACAAACAGGAGTTTCGGTATCAATGCTTGGATTATCTGCATGGCTATTGTGGGAGAATTTGGATGATGAAACCAAAGCAATGGTTCATAAAGTTGTTACTTTTTACGCAGATAAATACAGTGAAATGGAACCCGGATCCGGCACCTATAATGATACGCAGTGTGAAGAAAATGCATGGACATCTCTTGGTATTGCTGCAGCATTATATATGTTCCCAAATCACCCAAACAATAAAGTTTGGACTGATGGTTATATCAAATGGTCACTAAACTCAGTGACAACATACAAAGACAAATTGGAAAATGAATATGATAAAGTTTCATATAAGAGCAGGGGTGGATTTAAGTATAATGATAAAACCTATGGAGTTTCATCGGTCACATTTCATCCTGATTTTACTACCGAGAATCATGGTTATGTACATCCGGATTACATGGGCGCCGGTATCACTCTAAAAGCTTCATCAGTCATTTTTCCACTTATTGCAGGTTTGAAGCCGATAGACAGCATATTTTTTAACTGTGAAAACTTATATAGTAAAGTACTAAAACCATGGTGTGGATTTGATGGTAATCCTATTCCCGTTCAGGGGCAGGACTGGTTTTATCACAGGCATCATAATAAGCTATTTTTGCATGGTGTAATGAATGTTCTTTTTAATGACGGAGATGCAGCCCGTTTTGAGCGAAACTGCATAGATATAATAGCAGGTAGACAAAACAGTAATGACAGAGGTTGTTTACTTGAAGAAAATGGGGAATTGCTTGAAGTTACACCTGGTACGCAAAGTGTTTTTGATATGGAAGCTCCTTCGGTAAGAACAGTTCTTCTGACTTATTTACTTCATGCTTTAAAGGGCGATGGCCGGGAACCTGTGCCTCAGGATGAACTTTTGAAAAACCTTAAAGGAACTTATATGTATCCCTATGGCGGAGTTTATATTCATCGCACTGAAAAATCTTTTTCTTCATTTACAACTCGTTGTTCTATTATGGGGTTAAATATACCAATGAATGGATTGTGGGATATTACAACTGACTTTCAGAGTTTCACAGGAATAATCAGAGAAAAGGAAACAGAGGACACCTACTTTCAACAAAAAAAGATCAACTGGAAAGATATTGGTATTGAATGTATAAGAAAAAACATTTCAAAATATAGTGAGGGGTTTTCAATTATTACTGAAGTTCCAAGAGCGAATGGTGGTATTTCACAGATGTCATCTTTCTCCGCACTTGCGGATGGCCGGGTAGTTTATGTAGAAAAACTAAAAGCAAAACGAGACATTTCTTTAGAGAGTGCGAACACCGGAAAAATAGGTATTGGTAATGAGAATTTCACAGGATTACCTAAACTTGCCAAGGGTTTTAAAGATATTTATTTTAACGACAAACCGGAACGTTTTTATGGGAATTATGATGGGAAAAACACCAAAGTTGCTTACAATAATATAAAACACGTAAATGTAGACAATAAAACAGGTTATCTAATTTATGGAAGTAATGGAATTGAATACATTAATCAACATAAATATCCTAAATGGAAGGGACTTGAAGATACTCTTATACTTAATAAGAGAGATGCCTTTTTCATGAAAGCTGATGATGAGACCGATATATTTGCAGTTGTATCACTCCCAAATATTGATAATTCAGAAATGCAAAAAGAATATGAAAACAGTGAAGTAACGCATAAATCAGATGATTTGTTTGTTATACGAAATAGGAAAAGTAGAGTGTCTGTTAATTTTTCTGACAAAAAGACTTTGGTTGATGAGAAGTTCCAAATTAAGGACAATATGTTACATATCTATAGAGGAAGGACTTTGTTAACAAATATGAGTGGTCAGACGAATTATAAAATAGATGGGTTTACTTCAACAATTGACGAAGTGCAGGCCATTCTATTATTGAAGGGTAAATTACAGAATATAAAAACAATCTGTGCGGATGGGTTTATAAGCATTGTCAACTTGTCGGACAGCGATACAGTATTTTCAATTAAAACGAATGATATAGAGAAGGATATTTTATTGAGCGTCAGAGAAACTATAGAAGTACCTTATGACATATCCTGAAAATAAAACTTCTCAAATAACAACTTTAATAAAACAAATTCTAAAAAGTGTATTTTTATATAAACTTACAAAAAATTTCATGAATTTTTTTGATATAACCCCCCGGGGGGTTATATCAAATTTGTGCGATTTTACTGTTATAATTCAAATGGGGTGGCAACATGGATAAAAATATGATAGATAAAAGAATGAATGCTCATATTATAACTGAGGATTTTTTAACAGAATACTATAAAAACCTAAAGCAAAAGCTTGCATATAGAATAGATTTCACTGATGAAGAAAGAGTTAATTGGAAAAAAGAGGTTAAGAATAAATTGCTTGAACTTTTGAAATTGCCCGAAAAGGTCGATTTGTCCGGTGAGTCTGATTTGGTGTGGAGAAAAGAATATGAAGGTTATGTAATAGAAAAACATATTATTTATCCGGAACTATTTTCAGCAGTTCCCTTTTTGGTTTTGATTCCTAAGTTAGATAAAAAAAAGAAAGTTCCAGCAGTATTGTGTATATCAGGATCATCAGGGACCAAGGAACTTTTAGCAAATGAACCTGAACTTAATGGGAAACCCACTCCAAATAAACATCCATATCATAATAGAATGGCTTGGCATTTTGTTCAAGCCGGTTATGTGGCTATTGCAGTTGAAAGCCCGGGTGTTGGTGAATTGAAATCAAAAGAAGCTAATATCTGGAGTGACAGAAGTGAATTTTCTGCAAGAATGCTTATGATGGGAAGAAACTATATTGGTATTTCAACCCACCAAAAACTTTGCTTAATTGAGTGGATGAAAAAACAAAGATATATAAATGAAAATCAGTTAGCAGTAAGCGCTCACTCCCTTGGGGCGGAACCGGCTGCTGCATTAGCTGTTATTAGTAATGATATTAAGGCCATTATATATAATGACTTCAGTGGAAATAGATTAAATAGAAAAAACGCTCTCAAGAGGGGAGAAATATTGGGTGGCTTCTGGCATGAAATACCTAATATGTTTGAGTGGTTTACATATATTGATTTGCTTGCGTCAAGCGCTCCCAAAGCACTTCTTTTTACAGAGGGCGGAATTACAGCCGATTTAGATATTATTAAGGATAGTTTTAGCAAAAGTGGAAAACCGGATAATTTAGAAATTCATTACTATAAAAAGCATAAAAACCCGGAAGATAGGCTCCATGAATATGAACCACTTCCTGAAAATATATCATTAAAAACATATTTTGAATATGCAAATATAGATGTTGGAAATCACTTTTTCAAAGAGTATCATGCGGTACCATGGCTGAATAAAATTTTTGTGGATTAATTTTCCGCTATCGGTTTTTATAAAATTATTTTTACATTTCATATTCAGTTCACATAAGAATTGTAAACTCTGGGTAAATAATAAATAAACGAGGAGTAAACAATTGCTAAAACTAGTAAATATTTCAAAAGATTATACCGCAGGGGACATGGTCACCCATGCTTTGGTAGATATAAATTTAGAATTTAGAACAAACGAATTTGTCTCGATTCTCGGGCCTTCAGGATGTGGAAAAACAACCATGCTGAATGTAATAGGCGGACTTGATAAGTATCAAAAAGGAGATTTGCTCCTAGACGGCAAGTCCACAAAAGATTTCAAAGATAGCGAATGGGATTCATATAGAAATTCAACTATTGGATTTGTTTTCCAAAGCTACAACCTAATTTCACATTTATCCGTATTGGATAATGTAGAAATTGCACTGACGCTTTCAGGAGTCAGCTCTGCGGAAAGAAAGAAACGTGCGAAAAAAGCACTTATTGATGTAGATCTTGAAGATCAGATTAATAAAAAACCGAATCAACTGTCCGGCGGTCAAATGCAAAGAGTAGCAATCGCAAGAGCATTGGTTAATAATCCCAAGATACTGTTAGCAGATGAACCAACAGGTGCTGTGGACTCAAAAACCAGCAAAGATATTCTTGATCTACTAAAGAAAATCAGTAAAGACTATCTGGTAATCATGGTTACGCACAATATAAAGCTTGCTGAGAAGTACAGTGACAGGATAGTAAATCTACATGATGGCAGAGTTGTGGATGACAGCAGAAGCTATAAAAAAGAAGATGAAGTTACATTTATTGAAAAAATGAAAAACAAAAAGATTTCAATGTCGTTTTTTACTGCATTGAAATCCAGTTTTAAAAATCTGATAAGTAAAAAATCAAGAACTATAATAACAGCTATTGCCGGGAGTATAGGAATAATTGGGATTGCATTAGTTCTGGCGCTGAGTTTTGGTATGACTGAATATGTAAATTCAATGCAAAGTGACACACTGGCAGGATTCCCTTTGGCAATTAATCCTACAGCTTCAACATCAATTGAAACAATGTCTGACCGTGGAGAAAGAATGGAAGAAATAAGCGGAATTAGTTCAGATAGTAGTGACTTTCCTACAGATGGAATAATTTATCCGTATGATTCAGGCACAGATATCACTTCTCACACTAATATAATTACTGATGATTATTTGAATTACATAGATCAACTTGAGGCAACTTTATATAATTCTATTTCATATACCAGAGCGATTGCGCTCAATGTAGTTGTAGAAACTGAATCCGGAGGATACACAATTGCCGGAGCCGGAGATGAAGCCTCATCAGGTCCTATGCAAATGTTTTCTTCTAATGGATACTTCAATGAAATTCCGAATAATCAGGAGTTCATTCAGTCGCAGTATGATTTGTTGGGCAGCGAGAGTAAATATCCTGAAACATACAATGAGGCTGTGATTATAATCGATAAGGAAAACAATATCGAAGTTGAGTTTCTTGAAGAGTTTGGAATTACAGTTGATGACCAATTTGAAATTGAAGATTTTATTGGGATGGAATTTAAAGTAATTGATAATGATGATTACTACACAAATATGAACGGGGTATTTATAGCCGGATCAGATTTTGAAACAATGTATAATAGCGAAAACTCACTGACAGTCACAATCACTGGGGTAATGCGTATAAATGAGTCAGCATCAAGCGAAATATTACCAGTCGGCATTGGATATACAACCATGCTTACTGATAAAGTGGCTGAAAATGCAGAGGCCTCAGAGATTGTTGCAGCACAAAGCCAAGATACTGATGTTAATGTTCTGACAGGACAACAGTTTACGGAGTTTATGACATATAAGAGTGTTATGCAAACAATCGGCGGAGATAATGTGCCTGTTGGAATGCAGATATATCCGGTTTCATTTGATGCGAAAGACGAAATAAAAGTGTACCTAGATGAATATAATTTAGGGAAACAGGATGTTGATCAGGTTATTTATTCTGACCTTGCTGAGATGATATCAGGTACAATCTCTTCACTGATTAATACTATTGCTGTTATCCTAGCTGCATTTGCTGCAATTTCACTTTTGGTTTCATCGATTATGATTGGTATAATAACATATGTATCAGTAGTCGAAAGAACAAAGGAAATTGGTATTCTAAGAAGTATAGGTGCTAGGAAAAAGGATATCAGCAGGATATTTATTGCAGAATCAATAATTATTGGATTTGCATCCGGAGTTTTAGGAGTTGCCCTGACTATGGTATTAATGTTTCCGGTAAACATGGTAATTGAAAAATCGATTAGTATAAGCGGTTTTGCAAGTCTGCCAATTTTACAGGGGCTAGGGCTAATAGCCATCAGTGTAGGCCTGACATTCATAGCAGGACTGATACCAAGCAGAATAGCAGCGAAAAAAGACCCTGTTGTTGCTTTAAGAACTGACTAACGTTTGAAGAGGAAAACATGTTTAAAGTTTTAGTCGTAGAAGATGATAAAAATATTCGTAGCCTGGTTTCAAAATACCTAGAAAATGAAGGTTTTAAAGTCAGCCAGGCTGCGGATGGCCAAGAGGCTCTTGAAATTTATGAAGAACAGCATTTTGACATCCTGATTACGGATGTCATGATGCCTATCAAAGATGGTAATGAACTAGCGAAAAGCATTCGGAGACATAATAAGGATATACCAATACTGATGCTTACTGCGTTGGAATCAATTGAAGATAAGGAGAAGGGTTTTGTAAGTGGCAGTGATGACTACATGGTTAAACCTGTAGACATGAAGGAGTTGGTGCTTCGTGTGAAAGCTCTTCTCAGGCGTTATAAAATTGCTACTGAAAATAAACTGGATTACAAAAGTCTTCACATGGATTTTAAATCTCATGTTGTTACTGTTAAAGGGAAAAACATAGAACTAACAAATAAAGAATTCAGCTTACTGTATAAACTTATATCAAATCCTAATACAATTCTCACAAGAAACCAGCTAATTAACGAAATATGGGGATACGAAAATGAGAGTTTTGACAGAACAGTGGATACTCACATAAAAAGAATCCGTGAAAAAGTAATATGTAAAGATATACAGTTAATAACAGTCCGTGGACTTGGCTACAAGGTGGTGTTAATATGAAGCGTTTGTCAATAAAAATCATTGTTGCTCTGGTGGGTGTGTTTTTTGCTGTAACAACCCTGCTGAGGCGTATTTTACTATTAGGTGACCATTATCCAAACTTTGCTAAAGTCGCATCTGCCGGTGCATTTGTCGCCATGTTACTAGCGGGATTTTTATCGCTTACGGCATTTGCCATTGTAATAAACCTCATCATTGTAAAAAGAATCAAAAAATTAAATACAGCTGTCAAAGAAATAGAAAACGGAAAATATGATATTGATGTGAAAATAAAGGGCAATGACGAAATCGGAACATTGAGGGATAATATAAATTCAATGGCAAAAGAGCTCCATGCAAATGAGTATTTGAGCAAGAACTTTGTGAAAAACTTTTCACATGAGTTAAAGACGCCACTGAGTTCAATCAAGGGTTATACGGAATTGATAGCAGATGAAAAACTCACAAAAGATGAAGTGAAAGAATATTCAGGAATTATTATAGGACAGATAGATAAACTTACATCATTAAGCAAAAGTATGCTTCAACTTTCGTTACTAGACAGCTCGGAACTGGTTGTGAAAAATAAAACCTTCAGTGTAGATGAGCAAATTAGAAATGTACTTCAGCTAACACAGTTAAGCTGGGAGAAAAAAGACATTAAATTTGATCTTAGGCTGGAAGACGTAAGTATTACCGGTAATAAAGAGCTCACTCAGCAGATATGGCAGAACCTTATATCAAATGCCATAAAATTCTCAAACATTGGTGGCGAAATAAGGATTGTTTTATTCAAAACTGAGAGGGTTCACTTTGAAATTCAGGATTTCGGTCAGGGGATCAGTGAAGAAAACAAAAAAAATATATTTAATCAATTCTATATAGCAGATAAGTCCAGAAATAAATCCGGAAGTGGTCTGGGTCTTTCAATTGTACAGAAAATTCTTGAGAAACTCGATGGCGAAATTTCATTTATTAGTAAGAAAGACAGGGGTACTTCATTCTATGTAAGCCTTGGTTAGACTGCTTTTTTGATTTCCAACGAGTTGTTATAAGGAACCAGGATTTTGCTGTCGTACTTTTCGAGCCAGAGACATCCGGTTTCTTTATTGAAAATTACAGGCATACGGTCATGTATATGCACCATATCCTGACTTGCCGAAGTAGTAATTATTACTGTTTTACCTTCAGAATTATATAGACCAGCCATATAAAAGGTCTGAAGATCCGCTGGTTTTATAAAATACTTTTGTTTTTCATTCCACTCAAAGAAACCATTTGCCGGAAGTAAACATCTCTTGGATTCCAACAGGAATTTAAACATTTTCTTTTCTTCAAGAGTTTCGCTACGTGCGTTTATAAGGGTTCGATTTGTACCATACATTTCAAAACCCCATTTAAGCATACTGTAATCAGGCCTAGAATCAGATGATAAAATCGCAGGAACTTCAAAAGAAGGGAATATTTCGCCTGGATTAAGTGTTCCGGTGCCTACTTTGTAATGCTTTGAGATTTCCTTTAGGATAGCTTTCATTTCCTTGTACTCTTCACTTGTGAAAATAATATAGCGCCCACACATACTATGCTCCGTTCATTATATTTGGTTTAATTTTAGGATACGCTTTATGGGTTGTAACTGCAACTGCATCGGCTCCTGATGCAATAGTTCTAGCTCGGCCGAGACAGCTATCTCCGTACTTGGTTCGCATCGAATCAATACATTTATCCAGTTTCTGCTGACGGATTTCCTCATTGCCATACATATCAAGCTGTAAAGTACCGTCCGGAGAAAGGCCAGACAGCCTCACAGAAACAGTTCTTATAGGAATCCCTTTCCACAGCTCATCATACAGAATTTTGCAAATATTATATATTTCTTTTGTGCTTTGAGTTGGCGCAGAGATCTTGCGCTGGTGGGATTGAAAGGTGAATTCATTAGTGCGCAGGCCCACTGATATAACAGAGGCCCTCATGCCGGCTGCTCTAAGACGCTGTGAAGACATTTCGCAAAGTGATAAAAGAAATGGGAATGCATCATCAGGTACTTCAGCATCCGCGGGAAGAGTCATCCCGTTTCCGATACCCTTTGGCCGGTCTTCATATGTGCGTACGGGTGAGTTGTCTACTCCATTGGCATTTGACCATATCAGCAGGCCAAAGAGTTTAAAGTGCTGTCTAAGAAGTTTTGGGTCCTCATGTGCCACATCACCGATTTTAAGATAACCAAGATTATAGAGCTTTATGCACGTGCGAAAACCAATCATAAACAAGTTGTGTATGGGAAGAGGAAAGTATTTCTCTTTAAGCTCAGATGAATAAAGCTCATGAGTTTTATCGGGTTTTGAGAACCCTGAAGCGGTTTTAGCAAGCAGTTTACTGTTGGAAACACCTATGTTTACAGTGAATCCCAGTTTAGTACGCACTTCTTTTCGAAGAAAATCGGCGAAAACTGAAGCTTTCCCGGAAAAGCATCCAGTCACATCGGTGAAACACTCATCAATACTGTACCGTTCAACTAGAGGAGTGTGATGAGAAAGAAGTGCCATGAGCTCATCTGAACACTGTACAAAACGATCGTAGTCCGGAGGATTAATATCAAGTGAAGGACAAAGTTTGCATGCCTCCATCAGTGACATTCCTGTTCGTACACCATATTTTTTTGCTGGGTATGAACTGGCGAGAACGATACCTTTGCGTTTCTCTCTGTCGCCGCCTATAACAGCTGGAATTTTACGCAGATCAATAGGATCTCCCTTTGAGATTCTATACGCCGCTTCCCACGAAAGGAAGGCGTTATTGCAGTCTATGTGAAAAATTACTCTATCCATAATAAAAACCGAACATATGTTCGCATTATATCATCAACAAGTAATGGTTTCAAGATAGTGTAATTGTATTTCGTCTTTATGCAACAAAAATCATTTAGGTATAGTATAATTCAAGTATCAAAAGTGGAGTGGATACATGAATAAAATGTCATCAAAAGAGAGGATGCTTGCAGTTCTGAAGGGTGAAAAACCTGACTATATTCCATGCAGCATATATTTTAATACTAATCTGCGCATTGCGGGATATGACCTAAGTAATCCTGAAGAGCGTATAAAATGTTATCTGGATTTGGGTACAGAACCGGTTATTGATATCAGCTTACCCGGTGTTTTGACATATGAACAGGTAAAAACAAAGGTGTGGACTGAGGAAATTGCAGGCGAAAAATATCCTGTGATTTTTAAAGAATATATTACTCCTGAAGGAACACTTAGGCAAGGTGTTTATAGAACTGACGACTGGCCCTTCGGAGATGATATTCCATTTCCGGGTAATGACCACTGTGCAAGCAATAACTATGAACCATTGATTAAATCCCCTGATGATGTTGCGGCATTTAAGTTTCTTTGGGCAAAGCCTAAAGAAGTTGATATTGAGGCATTTAAAGAATCAATCGGCGGATTAATGAGTTTAGCCGAAAAATATAATGTAATAACCAGGGCAACAGTTGGCGTGGGTCTTGCATCACTCATGTCTTTGATGGGAGCTGAAAATTTTGTTTTATTTGCAGTAGATTACCCTGAGGCTTTTAAGGAACTGGCCGTTTTTGAACATATTATGACCCTTGAACGCATGAAAATAGCTGATTATTATGGTGCAGATTTGTTTAAGAGATTTGGGGGATACGAGCAGACAAATTTCTTTTCACCCTCAATATATAAAGATATTGTTGTACCACTTGCAAAACGCGAGGTTATTGAAGCTCGAAAAATCGGAATACCTATGTACTATAGAGTAGTTACAGGGATGAAGCCAATTCTAGATGAAATTGCAGGTATTGGATTTGATTGTGTAGAAGGATTTGAACCAGAGTTAAGCAATTGTTCAAATGAAGATATTAGAAAAGTATTGGGAGAAAAATCTGTTGTATGGACCGGAGTAAGTAGCCCGGTGTGTTTAAATGCAAAAGATGATAATCTGACAAGAGAAGCGGTCAGAAATGCAATGGAAACCTTCGAGGGAACAGGATTTATACTGGGTGTAACAAACAGTATCAGACAGCACTTTAACTGGGATAATACCATTGCCCTTGTTGATGAATGGAAAAAATGTGTCGGGCTGTAAAAGAGTTCAATTGACAGTGTTTAGGCTATAATATATATTATCTTTTAATTGGAGGTAGGGATGTATCTAATAGGAATGGATATTGGGGGAACGAAATGTGCCGTGATATTGGGAAAAGCCGTTAACGAGGCTAATCCTTTATCTGAGGAACCCATAATTATTGATAAAGTCAAATTTTTGACTACTTCGGAACCGGATGAAGTTATTGAAAAGCTTTGTGTAACTACTGAAGATATTTTAAAAAGAAACTCTATTAGTAATGAAGAAGTTGCATGCATAGGAATCAATTGCGGAGGCCCTGTAAATAGTAGGAATGGAATTATTCTGTCACCTCCGAATCTTATCGGTTGGGACGAAATTCATATAGTTGAAGTGTTTGAAAAACGGTTCGGAATAAAAAGCAAACTTCAAAATGATGCAAATGCAGGAGCTCTTGCAGAGTGGCTTTATGGCGCTGGAAAAGGATGTTCCAATATGATGTTTATAACATTTGGAACAGGATTCGGTGCCGGACTTATTCTAAACGGTAAGCTATACAGTGGAACAAGTGATATGGCAGGTGAAGTTGGTCATGTTAGGCTTGCTGATCATGGTCCTGTTGGTTTCGGGAAAGCCGGTTCATGCGAAGGTTTTTGCAGCGGCGGTGGTATAGTTCAGATTGGTAGGACGAAGGTTCTTGAAAAACTGCAGATGGGTGAAGAAGTATCGTTTTGTAAATCAATTGATGAACTGGATAATCTCACAGCAAAAATTATTGGAGATGCGGCGGAAGCTGGAGATCTGCTGGGTTTGGAAATTTATGAAATAAGCGGACGGTATCTTGGAAAAGCTCTTTCAATATTTATAGATATTTTAAACCCGGAAGTAATAGCAATCGGCAGTATATTTGCCAGAAGTACAGACATTATATGGCCCCATGCCCAAAAAGTAATTGAAAAGGAAACTCTTATTCATGCCCGCAAGGTATGCAAAGTGGTTCCGGCAGCTCTTGGAGAAAAAATAGGAGACTTAGAAGCCCTTTCAATAGCTGCATATGAAGTATCCGGAGGTTGATATGAAAAAAGAAACACTGGCTATACTAGAAAAAACTATAGCAGACCATCCGGCACTAGCGATATGCCGCGATGATATAATAAAAGCATATAAGGTTCTTATATCCTGTTATAAAAATGGTGGAACGGTTTTGATTTGCGGAAACGGCGGAAGTGCAGCAGACAGTGAACACATTGTGGGAGAGCTTATGAAGGGCTTTCTCAAAAAAAGACCTCTGCCTGCAGCTGATAAAGAAAAAATCGACGATGATACTTTGTCTTTTAATATGCAGGGAGCTTTACCGGCAATTTCACTTGTCAGCCAGACATCTATTGCCACTGCATTTATGAATGATGTTGAGCCCAATATGGTTTTTGCCCAGCAGGTTTATGGATACAGAAACGAAAGCAATGTCCTGATAGGGATTACAACATCCGGGAACTCAAAAAACATAGTTAATGCTGTAAAAGTCGCAAATGCATTTAAAATGAATACAATAGGAATGACCGGAGAAACAGGGGGAGTACTGAGCAGTTTATGTACAGTTACCCTGAAAGCTCCTGAAAAAGAAACATATAGGGTGCAGGAATACCACCTGCCCATTTACCATGCACTGTGTGCCATGGTTGAATCGGAATTTTTTAAAGTATAGAACTGAAAGGAAGAAAAACATGAGCAGACAGGAACTAGTAACCAGAATAAGGGATAACGGCCTTGTGGCAGTTTTAAGAGCGGAATCCGCGGAAAAAGCATATAGGATATTTGACGCATGTATAGAAGGCGGAGTCGCGGCGATTGAAATTACATTTACAGTACCAGGCGCACATAAAATAATTGAGGAGTTGGCATCAAAGTACACATCCGGAGATATAATTCTTGGAGCGGGAACAGTACTTGATCCTGAAACAGCCAGAATAGCAATATTGTCAGGAGCTCAGTATATAGTGAGCCCGAATGTTAATATTGAAACTATCAAATTGTGTAACAGATATCAGGTTCCAAGTATGCCGGGGGCAATGACCATTAAAGAAATACTAGAAGGTATGGAAGCGGGAGCAGATATTATAAAAATATTCCCCGGTAACCTTTTCGGACCGTCAATTATTAAATCAGTAATGGGTCCAATACCACAGGCTCCGATGATGCCGACAGGTGGTGTTTCCATAGAAACTGTTAAAGATTGGATTGAAGCAGGAGCAGTTGCTGTAGGTGCTGGAAGCAGCCTTACTAAAGGCTCGAAGACCGGTGATTATGCTGCAATAACTGCTACAGCCAAAGAATTCCTAAAAAGAATCAAAGAAACGCGAGGTGAATAATATGGCAAAGGTTGTAACATTTGGTGAAATAATGCTAAGGCTGAAAGCACCGGGAAGAGAAAAATTTCTTCAGTCTGCGGCTTTTGAGGCAACTTATGGGGGCGGAGAAGCTAATGTTGCTGTATCTCTTGCAAATTATGGTATGGACGCTGCGTTTGTGACGGTTCTACCTGAAAACGAAATTGCAGATGCATGTATCGGTGAACTTAGAAGATTTGGTGTAGATACATCAATGATAGTTCGCGGTGGTGACAGAATCGGTGTGTATTATCTAGAAGCGGGGTCAGTACAACGTCCTTCTAAGGTTATTTATGACAGAGCAAATTCATCTATTTCTAGGGCTAAACCAGGAGATATAGACTGGGATACAGTTTTTAATGGTGTTGAATGGTTTCACATAACCGGGATAACTCCTGCAATAAGCGAAAGTGCTCGTTTATTGTCAATGGAATCTGTAAAAGAAGCTTCAAAACGAGAAATAACCATATCTTGCGATTTTAACTTCAGAAATAAACTTTGGAAATATGGCAAGTCAGCAACTGAGGTAATGCCCGAACTGGTTAAGTATGTAAATGTAGGTATTGCAAATGAAGAAGATTGCCAGAAATCTCTTGGCATAAGTGAAGAATCTGACGTAAAAAGCGGATATCTTGATGTTTCTAAATACGAAGCTCTTTCAAATAAGGTGCTTGCAGAATTCCCATCATTAAAGTATATGGCTATTACACTTCGTGAAAGTAAAAGCGCAGATCATAATGGCTGGAGTGCATGCATTAATGACCGCAAAGGCTTCTACTTGAGTAAAAAATATGAAATGACTCATATAATTGACAGAGTCGGTGGCGGAGACTCCTTTGCCGGAGGATTAATCTACGGACTTAACAATTATGATAATACTGAAGATGCATTGAATTTTGCAGTTGCAGCAAGTTGCTTAAAGCATACTATTTCAGGTGACTTTAACCGGGTTTCGGTGAAAGATGTGCAGGGCCTCATGGGAGGCGATGGTTCCGGAAGAGTTCAAAGATAAAGAAAAAACCCGGACTTACCTCCGGGTTTTTTATTGAAAAGTCCTATATGCTAAAAACAGCGGAGGGATATTTTATGTAGATAGTATGTAAAAAACAGCTAAATACTCTAAAGATGTTTGGTTGAAAAGAAGAAGGATGGGATATGATTAAATTTGAGAAAACAGCTATTGAAGTACAAAAGACTTTAATGCAGGGTGTATGTTACAGCGTATATAATGGGCAGAACAGACTTTACGGCGTCCTTGCAGAGGGAGATTGTGCTACATTCTTAGTAATTGATATTGATAAAGAAAAAATAATTATTTCTTGTGATGTTCCGGGTGCAACAGGCTCGTGGGGAGTGGCAGTAGCAAGTGATGACCGTGTGTATTTCGGAACTTATATAAATGGTGGGTTTTACAGATTTGATCCTAAAACAGATGCTCTTGAGACTCTTTATGCAAATATGCCCAACTCAAAATTCATATTCAGTCTTGATACTGATTCCAATAATAACGTTTATGGAGGAACCTGGCCGAATTGTGCCGTATTTAAATATGACGGCGATAATGAAAAACTTGAATTCTATAATGAGAAGATAGTTGAGTCAGAAGATTATGTCCGTATGGTATTGTTTGATGAGAAAAGAGGAACTTTATATACTTCAATATCAGCACACAGCCATATCATTGAATATAAATTCGGCGAAGGACCTTTGAGAGACTTGCTTCCCCCAAAATATAAAGAGGAAGCATTTGTCAAACTAATGGGAATTAAAAATGATATGCTCATCTTGTTTATGGTCAAAGCTCAAAAAGTTATTCCAATTGATTTAAATACCGGTAAAGTTATTGCGGAGATTGATTCCTCAGAGTTAATAGAGGAAACTATGCCAGTGGGAGTGCCGATTGAAAACCTTATGACAGGTGGCCGAAACGGTGGGTTTATATTTGACACAAAAAGTTTAAAGATATATATGGTAGAAGCAGGGATAGAAGATTCGGTTATGGGTATTTGGGCATATTCTGATGGGCATTCTTTACTTATCAGTAGTTTTGAAGGGCTGATATATTTATATGATATTAATACAGGTATTAAGAAGCAGCTGGATATCGAAATACCGAGAAAAAATATTGAAATTCGTCAACTGCATTTTACCAAAGATGAATTGATGTATTCTGGGGGATATTTAAGAGGTGGGAACAGCATTTATAATCCTAAAACAAATACCAGCACTCAATATGATGGAATCGGTCAATGTGAGGGGATAACCTCATACAAAGGTAAAATTTATTTTGGGAAATACCCGGGAGCATATATTTATGAATATGATACTACTAAAAACTGGAATGCTCCGAACAACCCTAGAAAATTATTTGAGCTAAAAACATCTGCTAATCAAGACAGACCATTCGCAATGAAAGTATATAATCAAAAACTGTATATCGGCACTATTCCAAATTATGGTGATGTTCAGGGTGCTATGACTATATATGACATTAAAAGTGGAAAACACATAATCAAAAAGGATTTTTCTGACTCTAGGAGTATAGTTTCGTTTGAACATAAAAATGGGGTTCTGTACGGAGGAACAACGGTTTGCGGTGGTTTGGGTAGTCATTCCAAGCAGGAAAGTGGTGCTGTTTTTGCCATGGACACTAACACAGGAGAGTATCTGTATGAGGTTATACCAGTAGAAGCCTGTAAAAATGCCGGCGGACTATGTCTGACCGATGATAGTAAATTGATTGGTTGTGCAGATAGTACATTTTTTATAATGAATCCTGACAATGGAGAAATAGAATATCGTAAAAAGCTTACTGATTTTGATAGGGTGAAGGATTATAAATGGGAAATATCTTTTATTAAAAAAGGACCGGGTAAACTTTATTATATAGTTACAGCAAATACACTTTTTAGTTATGATCATGAAAATAGAGTTTTTGAGAAGCTAACGGATAAAAAAGTAAACCTTCTAGAGTTTGATAATCAGGGTCGCTTGTATTGCCAGTATGAAGATAACGTGCGGGAAATTATCAGGAGTATCGATTCTGTTACATAGTGACCATTCATCAGCAGGGCATATTATCCTCGGGATAGTTTGACCTTTTAATAGTTAGAATCTTCTTTTTTAAGGTTATGTTAAGGCAAAGATGATATAAATTATATATAATTTGGAAAAGAGTGGATAAAATGCCAATAAAAGTACTTGTTATAGATGATGAAAAGGAACTTAGAAATGTTGTTGCCGGATATCTTGAACTGGAAGGTTTCAAAGTTATAAAAGCGGGAGACGGTGTTACAGCTGTAAAGCTTTTTCACGATGAACGACCCGACCTAGTTATACTGGATTTGATGCTGCCGGACATACCCGGCGAAAAAGTTTGTACAGTTATTAGAGAGAGTTATGGAACGCCTATAATTATGCTGACAGCAAAAAGTAATGAGCAGGATCGTATAAATGGTCTAGATCTGGGTGCTGACGATTATATAGTAAAACCTTTTAGCCCAAAGGAACTGGTGATGAGGGTTAAAGTAATTCTGAGGAGAGCCGGAGTCGATATAAAGTCACTTGGAAGTTCTACCCCAAATGATATAATAATTGATGAAGATGCATATCTTGTTAAAAAAAACGGGCATGAACTAGAATTAACGCCCATAGAATTTAAGTTACTGAACACCATGGCTAAAAACCCGGGTCGAACTTATACAAGAGATCAGCTTATATCATATGCTCTGGGTTATGAATATGAGGGCATGAGCCGAACGATTGATTCACATATTAAAAACCTAAGGCAAAAAATTGAGGAAAACCCTGCTAAACCTGAACATATAAAAACGGTATTCGGAATGGGGTATAAATACAGGGAGCATGCATGACAAATCTGAACAAACTTTTTTCAAGATACTTTATAATAACCATTGCAATTGTACTGGTTATTATAACCGTTGCATCTAATCTTGGCGGATCGATGTTTTTTAAGAACTTTATTTCTAGAAGAAATAATGAGCAAAACACACAACTGGTCGATGCAATCAGTGAAATGGTAAGTACAGATACCATAAGCGGTAGTAAATACCCATATTTTCTTTCGTTTTTTTCACGGCAGGAGCAAGTTAATCTTGTTTTATATAGTGATGATGAACGGGTCGCATATTCTATATCAAAACTGCTATCTGCAAAATCATCTCTAAGGATATTACCTGATGAAAAACCAGAAGATTATAGTAACAGGATGGTGGAAGCCATAATCGAGGATAAAAATATCGATTATATTGATTACGAAATCGGAATATATCGTCTTTCAATCGGAAGAGCAAAAAACCCGTTGCTAAATATTGCTAATGCAAAATTCATAAGAACTATGAATATGTTATATCTGGTAACTTTCGCAATTGCAATGCTGATAGCTTTTTTTGCAGCACTCATTCTTTCTAGGCGTTTTAATAAACCAATTATGCAGCTAAGAGACAATGTTAATCACATATCTATGAATAGGTATGACAAGATACAACCCTGTGATACTAAAGCATCTGAGTTAAAAGAGCTATCCGATGATATAAATGGTCTAGCTGTACAAATTCAAGCGGAAGAAGACATGAGAAAGCGGCTTTCCAATGATATAGTACATGAATTAAAAACTCCCATTTCTGTCTTGTCGACAAATATTGAAGCAATTTTAGATGGTGTGTATAAAGCTGATGAAGAAAGAATGTCGGTATTGTTATCCCAGACAAACAGACTTGCCAGACTCGTTAATAATCTTTCTGATCTGACGTTACTGGAGACTGAAAACAAAAAGACTTCTATGGGGAAAGTGGATATTTCTAATGTTCTAGAAAGCATATATACAGCATATTTGCCTGCCGCAACAGATAAATCAATTAAGTTGCAAAAAGACTTTGAGAATGAATTAGTAATCGATGGGAATGAAGATCGACTGCTCCAGGTGTTTGTAAATATAGTATCCAATTCAATGAAGTACACTGATGAAGGCGGGAAAATTATTATAAGAAGCTATTCTACAAGTAACCGGATTATCTGTGAAGTTGAAGATACAGGTATAGGGATTAACGAGAAAGACTTGCCGTTTATATTTAACCGTTTCTATCGTGGTGATGAATCAAGAAGCAGAGAAACAGGTGGTTCAGGTATTGGATTAGCTATTGCCAAGGCTGTTGTAGCTGCTCATGATGGTGAAATTGAGATTGAAAGCAAACAGGGTGAGGGAACAAAAATCTCAATCATATTCAGAAAAGCTGGTGAAACTTCATAAAATCTCCATATTCATGAAATATGATAAGCCTATAATATGAAAGGAGACACAGTATGAAAAAGAAAATAATAATCGTAGTAGCTCTGGTTGTTGTAATGGCACTGGGTGGAACATTGGTTTTTGCCGCTGTCAGTGAAGAGGGTAACCTAGTTAATCCATTTGCGAAAATTTTATCAAATAAAGTCGAAAAAGGTGCTATAACCCAAAGTGAAGCAAATAACTTTTCAAAAGTTTGGAATGCAATAAAAGGTGAAGCAAAAGAGAACAGGGATAAAATGATTCGGGAAAAGCGCCCCGAAGTTAATACTGAATTCATGGAAGAATATAGGGAAGTCATGTCAGCGAAGGTATCGGATGTTTTGGATGGCTTGGTATCATCCGGAGTATTGACAACAGAAGATGTTGAAGCTGCCGGTGATAGGGGCTTATATCTAGGTGCTTTTATGAAAGATGCTGATGATGAAACCCTAGCAGCTATAAAAGAGTCAATGATTGATGTTAGTGCATATATGAAGGATTATTTAAAAGGAAAAGTTTCTGATGGTACTTTGACTCAGGAGCAGGCAGATAGATTTCTTAATATGAAGAAAGATATGAGCAGATCTCCCGGTAGCAGAATGAAAAATGGTGATTTCAGAAAGAGAGCACCAAGAAAACCAGAAGACTCAGATGTTGTGGAAACTGAACCTGAAGCATAGTTAAAATTATTAAATCAAAAAAAAGCGGGAACGTACCCGCTTTTTTCATATATAGAATTCTGTTCAATTAGTAAAAATACTATATTCTTCAACCTAACTATATGTTTTTTGGGACTTAGTTTAAAACTGAATTAAAAGGTATCAATTATTATTGACTTACCTATTACAAATGATACAATATATAGTGCACAATGAGATATAAAAGCACTACATTTTGTGTTTTGGAGGGACAATATGGGTCTTACGAAAAATGCTATTAAGATTCTTGAAAGCAGATATCTGTCTAAAGATGAAGAAGGAAAAGTGATTGAAACACCGGAGGAGATGTTCAGAAGGGTAGCGCATACAATTGCTCAGGCAGACATAAAATATTTTAACGAAGAAGATGTTAAGAAAACTGAAGATGAATTTTACACGATGATGGCTAATTTGGAATTTCTCCCCAATTCACCGACTTTGATGAATGCAGGACGTCCTCTTGGGCAATTGTCAGCGTGTTTTGTTCTACCTATCGATGACTCTATGGAAGCTATTTTTGAAGCTATCAAAAATGCAGCGTTAATACATAAAAGCGGAGGTGGAACAGGTTTTAGTTTTTCTAAAATCCGGCCGGCTGGTTCAGTTGTAAGAACGACAGGTGGCGTCGCAAGTGGCCCTATCAGCTTTATGAAAGTTTTTAATTCTGCCACTGAAGCGGTTAAGCAGGGCGGCACTCGCCGTGGTGCAAACATGGGTATTCTTAGAGTTGACCATCCCGATATCAGAGCGTTTATAACATGTAAACAAGACAACAAGGAAATTACTAACTTTAATATAAGCATCGGCATCACGGAAAAGTTTATGGAAGCTGTTGAAAATGATACGGAATATGAAATCATTAGCCCTAAATCTAAAAAAGTTATTAGAAAAGAAAATGCACGGGCAATTTTCAACATGATTGTAGAAAATGCATGGAATAACGGCGAACCTGGTATTATCTTTCTTGATAGAATCAATAGAACAAATACTGTGCCAGGAGCAGGAGAGATTGAAAGTACCAACCCATGCGGCGAACAACCATTGCTTCCTTACGAGGCATGCAATCTCGGTTCAATTAACCTCATGGAAATGTTAAAAGAGGATGGAGGTTCTTTCAATTATGAAAAGCTAAGCCAGACTGTCCATAGAGCAATTCATTTTCTGGATAATGTAATTGATGTAAATGTATATCCTCACCCGATGATTAATGAAAAAACAAAAGCGACCAGGAAAGTGGGGCTTGGAATAATGGGATGGGCTGATTCTCTTTACTCTATGGAAATCCCATATAATTCTCAGGAAGCAGTTGAACTTGGAAGAAGTCTTATGAGGTACATTGATAGTGAATCTAAAAAAGCATCAATGAATCTGGCCCAGATAAAAGGTGTTTTTCCATATTATGATAAAAGTATTTTCAAAGAAAAAGATATTCTCATACGAAATGCAACCACTACAACAATAGCGCCTACAGGAACTCTAAGCATTATTGCGTCTGTTTCCAGCGGTGTCGAACCCGTATTCGGACTTTCGTTTATTAGAAATATTATGGATATTGATGAGATGGTTGAGATCAATCCTGTATTTGAAAAAGATATGATTGAGCGAGAACTCTATTCAGAGAACCTCATGAAAGAAATTGCAAAAGAAGGTACACTTCAAAATATTGAAGAGATTAGCGATGATATCAAGCAAATCTATGTTACTGCCCATGATATTACTCCTGAATGGCATATTAAGATGCAGGCAGTATTTCAGGAACACACTGATAATGCAGTTTCTAAAACGGTTAATTTACGTAATGAAGCTACTCGCGATGACGTGAGGGATGTTTTCCTTCAGTCCTACTCTCTTGGGTGCAAAGGTGTAACAATGTACAGGGACGGCAGTCGCGACTACCAGGTTTTAAACATTGGTGAAATTAATAGCACCAGAACAAAAAAACTTGAACCAAGGGATCGTCCGGAAGTAACAACCGGATTCACTCAGAAAGTTAAAATTGGCTGCGGAAACCTTTACATAACGGTAAATTATGATGAAAACGGCAAAATATGTGAAGTTTTCACCAATACAGGACGCGCCGGAGGATGTCCATCTCATTCAGAAGCAACCAGTAGGCTAGTGTCAATTGCCCTGAGATCAGGAATTGATACCAAAGTAATTGTAGAACAGTTAAAGGGAATCAGATGCCAATCTACGATTCGTCAAAAGGGATTGAAAGTACTTTCTTGTCCAGATGCAATTGGCAGGTTGATAGAAAAAGTTGATAAAATGAATAATGAACCCAATGCAGTTGCAGTTGCAGCTGAGCTGAGTCTAGAAGAGAGCGCTGCTACAGAAACCATAAGCACGAGCGCTGAACTCTGTCCTGAGTGTGGAAATGGCATAGAGCATGAGGGTGGATGTGTGGTTTGCAGGGCATGTGGGTATTCAAAGTGCAACTAATCTGGCTGGCTAATTTCGTTCAATCGACTGACACATATTAACAACAAATGCCGTTATGAATCATTTTCAGACGGCATTTTCTTTTATGCAATGTGTTAGCCTTGCTTTGTTTGATTCGGAATTTTGCTTCAGTCATGTATTATCCATACACTTCTTCAGCAAAATCCTTTCAAACTTCGCCTTGAACGAAATTTTCTGCGCCAGACCGGATGGATTAATTTAGCTTCACCGCAAGACACAGAATATATTTAACCGCCGGATATGCTTATAATCATTCGGCGGTTTTTTAGTATCATGTGTCTTGCTTACTTCACTTTCTTCAATTTTCTGCTTACTTGTGCATATCACATACACGTCGTTCGCAGAAAATCTTGAAAGAATCGTCTGAAGTTAAATTTTTTCCGCCAGGACTTATCACCATGGGTTAAATTTCCGGCAACATCAGACATATAAAATACTCAACCACCGGACATGATATCAAATCACCCGGTGGTTTTCGTATAGATATGTCTGATTTGCTTCGTTATGTTCGCATCTCCATTTTGTTTGTGTATCTATATACACGGCTCTTATGAAGAAGCTCCATAGCCTCGCCTGACAAAAAAAAATATTCCCGTCAGACTGTTATTAAAATTTTTCCACCAGGACTTATCACCATGGGTTAATTTTCCGGCAACATCAGACATATAAAATACTCAACCACCGGACATGATATCAAATCACCCGGTGGTTTTCGTATAGATATGTCTGATTTGCTTCGTTATGCTCGTATCTCCATTTCGTTTGTGACTGCAAATATATGCTTTGGTAAATCCACAAAACTTCGCCCATGTGCAATAATATGTAAATCTAACCATCTGGGCAAGTGTCCCGACCACAACTGCTGAGTGGTAACAATGCCAACTAAGAGTGGGGAATTTATTTTGGATATTGCGGGAAAACCACTGCCTGTATAGTGAAAAGTGCAGGAGTACAAAACCATTGAAAATAGATGTTTTATGTATACTTTTCACAAAAAGCCTCGCTAATTTTTATATAAAAATAAGTGGAATCTATAGCAGTATATGTTATAATGATGTAGAACAAAAACAAAGATGATTGGGGGATTTCCAATGGCAAAACAGATAAATAAGTATATTATGGCTGTAAAAGATTATGAAAATACGGTGAAAGCACTGACTGAGGGCAAGGTTGAGGGCAAGAAAGTAATGCCTAGAGAAGCAAGTGTATATAGTGATTTCTTCAACAATGTAGCAACAAGTTGCTCAACTTTAGATGGGCTCAAAAAGTTTACCAAAGCAAGCAAATTTGCTAAGAAAGACTGTGAGCATTACTGGGAAGGTCTTATTACACTTGGTTTTACTCTTGTAATAATCGACTATATTACCGATGATGTAAACTTCGTTGAAAATTCATGTGACAACGAATTAGTAAAATTCATTTCAAGAATTATATAATTATCACAAAAACAAAAGGCTTTCATGATATGAGGGCCTTTTTTTGTATGGAGGCATCATGAAGTACGATATAAGAAACGTTGAAAGAAAGCCGGATTATAGAAATTTGATGAAAGTTCTTGAAGGTAAGTCTCCGTCCAGACCTACTCTCTTTGAGTTTTTTCTGAATGATTCTCTTTATGCATTTCTTTTGGAGAAAAATAATCTTGTTTTTTCAGATGTCAATGAGTATTATATGCTACGGACTAAAGCGTATTTAAAAGCAGGCTATGACTATATAACTATTCTTGCCTGTGATATGAGATTCAATCCATATGATCCTCACAATATAAAAACAAAATCTTTGAATGATGTTCCCGTTATTTTTGATAGAAAATCATTTGATGATTATGAATGGCCTGACCCGGAAGAGTTTGATTACTCGAGACTTGATTACGTTGGTGAGCGGTTGCCTGATGGGATGAAAATAATCCCATACGGACCGGGGGGTGTATTTGAGAACGTAATTTCACTTATGGGTTATGATAATATGTGTTATGCATTGTATGATGATTCGCAACTTGTGAATGATATTTTCGAAAAAGTTGGGACCACATTAATGAAGTATTATGAAATTGTGTGTCCGCGTAATGATGTGATGGCTGTTATTTCAAATGACGACTGGGGGTTCAATACACAGCCAATGATGTCCTCTGAACATATTAGAAAATATGTTATTCCATGGCATAGGGAAATTGTAAAAATTATTCATGCCGCAGATAAACCTGCAATTTTGCACTCCTGCGGAAATCTTGAATCTGTAATGGATGATATTATTTCAATTGGCTATGATGCAAAGCACTCTTTCGAGGATAATATTATCCCGGTTGAAGATTTCTACGAATCATACAAAAATAGAATAGCTGTCATGGGGGGCATTGATCTTGATTTTGTTTGCAGAGCTACTCCTGAGGAGATTCATGAACGTAGCAAGAAAATGCTCGAAAAAGGAATTAAAGGATATGCGCTGGGTTCCGGGAACAGTATTCCGGAATATGTACCGGTTGAAAACTATATGGCTATGATTTCAGCAGTTTATGAATGAAGCTGCTTAGATTCTTTATAAAACTGATTTAGCTTTTTCATATTATAAACCCATAGAAAAATGATAAAGGGAACAAAAACCAAGAGAATTGGTAAGTTCAGCGACAGTATAGTGTTAAACGTACCATGTAGTAAAACAGGATATATAAGTGACCTGCTGTAGAATTTTCTGCTTAGACCGGGTGATTCGGCATATTTGGAAAGAGCAAGATAGTAACCCATTGTAACTGCAAACAACATGTGCCCTGGTACTGAAAATATTGCCCGGTATAGTGCAACAGAGGGGGCATCTTGAAAATAGCTGGATAAATACAAAACATTTTCAACAGCAGCAAAACCAAGAGCAGCAAAGGCACAATAAATAATTCCGTCCATCTTTTCATTGAAAGCCGGGTGTCTGTAGGCGGTTTTCATAACAACCATGCGTTTCATATATTCTTCAGTTAAACCCGCAACAATAAATGATTGAAAAATAATACCCAGTATACCAGCAAAAATGTTGAATCTAACAAGAATCATTTCTATAACCAATATTGGAATTGAAGACAGCATTCCAAAAAGGAAGACCTTGCCAAGCAGGCGAATAGGTTCTCTGTCATGTCGATCCACAGCTAAAAGAAATATAACAAGAACAATAACAGGTATTAATGCCAGTGATATTATTGTGAAAACCATTTTTCCCCCTTAGTTATGACGTTATGCTTTAATGAGTAAATTATACTATATATTTGCTGTTTCTCGGATTAAATTTCATAAATTACAAATAGATTAGCTTTAGAAGCACATGGCTATTGAATGTGTAATTTTACGGTGGTAAACTTAAGGAACTTAAGGCAATCTAATCGGAGGTACATTATGAAAAAAATAAAAGCGGCAATTATTGGACTGGATACAAGTCATTCAATTCAGTTCTCCATGCGTACTATGGCTCCTGACTGTGATCCGGACCAAAAGGTTGAGGGGATGGAAATTCTCAGTTGTATGAGATTTGAATCACCTTTTCAGGATAAAAAAGGCCTAGACGAAAGAACAGCTCAACTTGAAGACTGGGGAGTCAAAGTAACAGAGAGCTTTGATGAAGCAGTAGAAGGTGTAGAAGCTTTGCTATTAGAAGTGAATGATCCAACAATGCATGTTGAATACTTTGAGAAAGCTGCAAAACTTGGATTACCAATATTCCTTGATAAACCACTGGCTGATAATATGGAAAACGGATTGGAAATTGCACGCATCGTAAAAGAGTATAATGTAAAGATGTTTTCAGCATCAGCACTTAGATTCATCAGTAATATGGAAGCGACAGTAAATAAATTTGACGATATACAATGTGCAAGTGTATTTGGACCACTCGGAATAGCAGCAGCAGGCGAATCTGTAGTTTGGTACGGAGTCCACGCATTTGAATTATTGCAAAGGATTATGGGTTGCGGAGCCGAATCAGTAACTGCTGTAAATGATGAAAAAGGTGTTGTTGCAGTTGTTCATTATAAAGACGGACGCAGGGGTGTTGTAGAATTGGCAAAAGGAGCTTTTGTGTATGGAGGAAATGTAAGAACTGATTCTGATAAAGACGTTTTCATTTGTGATATGACATATGCCTATAAAGGATTACTTGATAGAATGGTAGCATTCTTCAAGGGTGGTCCTGCTCCGGTAGAATTTGAAGACACTTTGGAAATTATGAATCTCCTTGATACAACGGTGAGGTCCATGAAATCCGGGAACAACGAAAAATTAAGTTAAAAAAACCAAGCCCCCTGAATGGGGGCTTTTATTAAACCAGAAATTATCTCTAGGGACAAAAGAACTAAAAACGAGAAATTATCCCTAGGGACAATTTGTTGAAATGGAGGTGAGTTGATGATTAATAAGGTTTTTATAATGCCGCATCCCCCGATTATTGTTTCAAAAATCGGGGGTGGAAAAGAAAAGGAAGCCAAGAACACTATCGAAGGGTGCAAAAAAGCAGCCCGGGCTATAGCTGCAGAAAAACCAGACACTATTATTGTTATATCTCCTCACGGACCTTCCTACAGCAATGTTGTTTGTATTGCGGGGGATTCTGTTCTTAGAGGTGATTTTGGAAACTTTGGGCATAGAAAATTGTCTTATGAATTCCAAAATGATTTAAATTTAGTAAAACATATCGAAGATAAATTAAATAATGTTGGAATCACTTCTATAGTGAATGATATTAAATCACGCGAAAATTATGATATTGATCCGTCAATCGATCATGGTGTTTTAGTTCCTCTATCTTTTGTTCTTAAAGAATATAGAGAATTTGAGTTGATTCATCTTGCAACAGCAATTCCTGATCCTAAAGAGCTGTATAAATGCGGAATGGCAATTAGGGATGCGGTATTTGAATCAAATAAAAAAGTTGTATTGATAGCAAGTTCTGATTTATCACATAGACTTACCGAAGATGGTCCATATGAATATAATCCCGAAGGATTAAAATACGACAAGTTCGTTGTTGAGTGTATAAAAAATAAAGCTTTTTCATCATTTATGAATGTGAATGGATACATGAGAGAAGGTGCCGGTGAATGCGGTCATAGATCTATAAATATTGCTTTGGGTATTTTTGAAGGCCAAAACTGCGCTACTGATGTGTATTCTTATGAAGGCCCTTTTGGGATTGGATATATGGTAGCTGAACTTATCTCTATGGGCTCTGGGAAAAGTGTGTTAGAAGAATACAGAAGTATCAGAGAAAAGAAGAGTATTGAGGTAAGAAAAAGCGAATCTGAGTATGTTCAGCTTGCAAGAAAAACTATTGAACAATTTATAAAAACTGGGAAAAAACAAAAGGCAAAAAGTATAAACGGAGAAAGAAAAGCTACTTTTGTATCTATTAAGAAGCACGGGATTTTGAGGGGATGTATTGGTACAATACATCCAACTAAAAAAAGTGTAGAAGAAGAAATAATTGGTAATGCAATTGCGGCGGCAACAAAAGACCCCAGATTCCCACCTATTAAAGAAGATGATCTGAATGATTTATCTATTTCAGTTGATATTCTGTACCCGCCTGAAAAAATCGATTCTAAAAAGATGCTTGATGTAAAAGAATATGGAGTTATCGTTAGTAAAGGCATGAGACGCGGGCTTTTACTCCCGAATCTCGAGGGAATTGATACAGTTGATAAGCAGATTGAAATTGCTCGTGATAAAGGTGGAATCCGACAGGATGAAGATTATAGTCTGGAACGATTTAAAGTAGTGAGATATAAATGAAAGAAGCGTTATTCTACTCAAAATTACAAAATGGGAATGTGCAATGTGTTTTATGTCCCAATAACTGCATAATTCAAGATGGGGCAACGGGTATATGCGGTGTGCGTAAAAATGATAATGGTAAACTTTTAGCACTCAATTATGGGATGGTTTCATCATTAGCTCTTGATCCTATTGAAAAAAAACCACTGGATTTTTTTATGCCGGGCACACATATACTTTCAGCCGGGACATATGGCTGTAACTTTAAATGCGAGTTCTGTCAAAACTGGTCTATTTCTCAACAAAAACCGGAACTTGAATACATTAGCCCTGCAAAGCTTTGTGAAGCGGCTGGAAATATAAAGGAAAATATCGGCATCGCATTTACATACAATGAACCGTTAATTTGGTATGAGTATGTTTATGAGACATGCAGGATAAACAAGTCACTTGGGATGACCAATGTGTTAGTTACCAAT
>Ga0307989_1000272_pt1 | contig 36142 bp, 41 predicted proteins | sample EllFjometagen185_FD_203164 | JGI IMG/M metagenome (GOLD analysis project Ga0307989, IMG submission 203164) | Marine microbial communities from Ellis Fjord, Antarctic Ocean - #185 | ecosystem: Environmental > Aquatic > Marine > Unclassified | place: Southern Ocean | collected 2014-10-08 | reverse complement strand
AATGTAAATCGATTCCTACAAAATGGTCCATGGTTCACCTCCTGAATAATGATTAATGTTACTTATTTATTACCATTATTTTATTTATGAGAGGTGTTTGCCAGGGACCTTTTATATGATTATCACGAACTATTGACTTTGGGGTTTGTTAAAGGTACTGATGGTTATGTTAAATAAAAAGGCGAGGTTTTTAACGCCCTCGCCTATTCTTATCATTAATATTTTTGAATTAGCATTCTTGTTCACAGATTGGTCCAGTATCACCACAGCTAAAGCAACCGTCATCTGAATCACAAACATCACCTACATTATCACCATCTGCATCAAGCTGAAAGGTATTGCAATTATCGGGGCAGTTATCTTCAGTGTTAAAAATACCATCAAAATCTAAGTCACAAGATGTTTCACAAGCTGGCTGACCGCAACCGCCACAGCTTGGAGTCGAATCACAGACATCACCATCACCATCATCATCTGCATTTAGTTGCTGTGTATTACAGTTAGAAGGACAATTATCACAGATGTCAAATATCCCATCTTTGTCAGTATCTTCTAAAAGAGAGCTGTTCATTATTTCAACTTTTCCAGACAATGGAAAATTTAAGTTAAATATATAGTTATCGTTCTGATTATATCCAGTTAGGTCAATTCTATTCAAACCAGCGACCAAATTAATCTGTCCGGGGAATTCTATAGGATTGTCAAAGTTTTCATTAAGGAATATTCTTGGGATACAATCCCCTTCTACATTTATTAATGAAAGTGTTTTTGGATCTTTTACATAAACATATGTCCATGCATGCCATTGGCGATTTTCCGAACCAATAACCTCAAGACTTCCATAAGACCCTGCATTCCAACTGATCCCATCAATGCCACCTGAACTTTGAATAAATGGGCCATTGTTCCACGCTAGCTCATACCCACCCATCTACCCCAACCATCATCATTATTATATCGCCAGGGTCTTAAATATGATTCATTCGAGTCAAATCTATCATCAGCATTGAATCTTATATTCCAGAGATTATCACCACAGGTAGGCAGATTGAATTCAGCCATATAAATACCTTGTGAACCATCAGTAAAGCAAGCCAAAAAAACTAGTTGATTTTCACTTAAAGCTTTAGGTCTAATTTCCAAACTTATTATTTCCTTGCCCGCAAAAGTATCACCAGTAGCAATAACTTTCTGAATTGAACCGTTAATGTAGACATATAAACCTTTTGGAGAATTATTGCCACTACTAGACGAGGCCATAAAAGCTACATTACCATTATCAATAGAAGGATTGCCAGCGCCACCCAAAGCCATGGTAGGATCTACTATTGCTTTTAACTCCCCATCTATTATGGCATAAACACCCGCTTCATAAAGGCTAACGCTACCCCTAAAGGCTATATCTCCATCGCTAGTAGAGAGAGAATCAAAATGAATAAAATTTTTCTGAAAATTAGGTGCTATAGTGTTTTCGTCTGCGACAACACTTAAAAGATTATTTGAATGTTTATAAAGCCTATCATCATATGTAAAAACAGTTGTGCCATCTTTTATCAAAAGCCAATGTGCCAAATCACCAAAATAACCGTCTCTTCCTGGTATTGGAGTGTTTTCATCGATTATTATAGAAAAGTTATTGTCAAAATCTTTGGAAAAAATTGCATAATTGGAACGAAAAACAACTTTACTATTATCAAACGAGAAAGCATCAACATTGGGAGAGAGTTGTGTTCCTGGGATATAAACCGGTTCATCATTTATTCTGTTCATATAAATAACATCAAGGGCATCACCATCTTTCACAAAGGCTCCAAAATAAAGCTCTGAAAAACCAACTTTTCTAAAAAATGCCTCGGGGTTATTTAGATGATAATAATATCCAACAGGTAGCCATCCAGGTATAGGGGTATTCCTGTTAGCTACAAGTGATAAAAAACTTTCTGTATTATATTTGTATATACCTAGCTGTCCTTTAGAATAACCCCACTCTTGAATTACTAACTCACAACCTTCAAAAGCCACATTTCCAAAATCAATAGAAGGAGGTTTGAAAGATTGAAAGTTCGTACCCTCTGTTTCTCCTGGCATTTGAGTATTTGTGTCCGCAATTTTTCTAATTTCAAATGAAACATCCGCAAAGCTTAATGAAATGTTAAATGTGATTATATAAAAAGCTATCAATATAAAAATAATAGGCTTTAAAAATAAAGTTTTTTTCTCCATAACTTCCCTTCTTTAGAACACGTTAAATATTATATTTATTCCAGACAATTAATCACAAAATATTATAGTTATTTTAAATATCAATATTACATAGAATATATTTCAGCTCAAAATTAAAAAGTTATCTTTGTTATTAAAATTCACGTTTATTTTTTTATTTTACAAGGGCAATTTTGATATTTTTTGAATTAACCTCTCAATATTTTGTCTAACAGCACCCTCAAAGGAATGTACTGATCTGGTAATTCCATTAAGTTTCTGTGTTATTTTAACGTCGTTTGAAGAACCAATCTCTTCTTCCCATACAACTTGAGTTTGGTCGTAATTAATAATTTTGTATTCAATCCTTAAAAAAGTTTCAACTGCAGCATTAGTATGTGCGCGTTGGGATTGGTATTTAATATTAGCAGACAACGTGTAATCAGCTTCACCCGATAAAACAACCTTTGAAAACAGACCTGTTTTTGTAAAAGAGTCCCGAATAAGTATCGTTAAATCCTCCGGTTCTAAATTCATTAATTGTACACTCATAATTAGTTTACCCTTTTCAACTTTATTACCTGTTGCTTCTAAAATTTTAATGGATTTTTGTTTGGAATTTAGAGTCAGATTATTTGTATTTGGTATCATTCTTTTTATAGATGGAGAACAGCCAACAGATATTAACAATAATAAAATTGTTGCCAATGAATAAAGCTTTGATATATTTTTTATTGTCATAAACACCAGACCTTTCTTTTATAATACGTTCTATATTTATAGGGGAAAAATGTTTTTAAAAGATTATTCACTGAAATGATTTTTTAGGAAAATTTAAAAATATATTATCAACAAATCTAAAAGTCGCCCACTTCGTGATATTCATTAATGGAAGAAAAATATATGTTGGAGATCCTTTATTTCCAATACTCTTACTTTTCCAAATATAACGACTGTTTTTTTTGTCAATTAAAACAGCAGTGCCATTAACCATACTTATATCAGCAACTAAGACATAATTACGGACAACATCATTCAAATAAACCAGAAATAGATATTGACCATCCTCTGGACCAAGTTTTGCCAATTCTTCAATTTCCATTTCAGCAATTTCCTCATAAGTAATTGCCCTTGTCTCACTAAATTTATTTACTTTATCAACCTTATATCCTTTATATTTAAGTTCTCTCTCAAGGCTTGTAAATATATCATTTACATAGTTTGCCTTGACACCACTTTTATCTTTACGACAATCAACAACAGGAAGTAGGGTTATTGTGTCAACAGATCTTTCGATATAAAAATCTTCAAGTTGAAAAAGTAAAACAGAGGAGCTTGCGCAACCCGATATCAAAAACGGTACAACAATGAGTATGAAAAAAGATTTTAGCTTCAAATTAAAACTTGTCATTTTCCCCTCCATCTTTCAATTTATTTAATACTTTTTAAAAGTTTTTTAATATATTTGGATATATTCTCACTATTGACTATTTTTCTAACAAACAATTCATTATGCCATTTACACTTCCCATCCTTTAGGGATAAAAGAGCAATTGTCATTTGTGAAGAATGTGTACTAAGTTGGGCTGGTGCTAAGGCAACGGGAGAATAAAACGAATTATCACCAATATTTATAGTTATGTTTAGAAAACAGATCATCTGAATATTAGTTTTATTTTTTAAGTCTTGAAAAGAAGACAATAGATGCTCATTGTTTCTAAATTTTTTAGTTAATGATTTTGCATCATTTTTTATTTTTGCCATAACAGCGTTAAGCTGACTGCTGTCTATATCTTTTAATCCAGTAACTGTTGCCCCTTTTTTAATTAACTCATCTGCAATTATTGTAGCAACAAATGAAGAACTTAAGCTTTTAGGAATTTCAGTTGCTGGGATATTTTTTTCAGTATACGTATTTTTATATTCTATGTTTGCAGGGAATATTAAAATATCATTAGTTGATGTTGGAATAGACCATGGATTGTTGTTTGATATGCTTGCCTTATAAAAGCTACATGAATTTAAGGCAGTTAAAAAAATTATAATAATAACTTTTTTATAACTTATTTTATTATTCATAATTGAGGTTGCCTTGTATTGTCTTACACTTATTGGTCAATCTATTCGAAAAAAGTAAAAACAACATTACTTCAGGTAACATTAATATTTTAGTCTACTTCAAAAGTCAACATTAGCGATAATAACCTTAACTTTCACTACACTGGTAAAAGTTCAGATTACCAGAAGTTATATAAAAATCAAGTATTTCCCCTCAAATCCATAAACCAAAAAGGAACATTTTAAAAAGGTAAAATCATCTAAGGATAACGGTCGTATTTTATTTTACGATTTCATAAACTTAAAAGCCGTAACAAACGTTTTCATTTAATAACCATAAATAACAAGGCTATTGCTTATCTCAGGAAATTGAGTCAGGCTTATTAATTAAATATGAAAAACTTAGAAAAGGGTGAGAAATTAAAAATATAAAAAAATAACAAGTTTGTGTTTAATCTACTAAATCGGTAAGCTCACAATTAATGATCCTTTTAAACATAAAACAGCTCTGCCTTATCCTGTTTTTTTCAGCCCTCTCTTTTTTTCCGGCTTCGCCAAAAAATAAAACCAAAATATTAAAACAACGGCTTACTGCGGATACAGCAAAAATTATGTGAACACGGACAGGGATTGAGCTTCTTGCTCGTAATCTGGACTTTGAGGTTTTTGAGGATTACGCATCTTTATATAAAAAAAAAGACGAGGATTTTTAATTTCCCCGCCTTAAAATAAACATTAAACTTTTCAATCTTTGTTTTTAAACTTTCTATATAATCCCAGTCCTGCACCGCCTAATACAAATAAAGCAGAGCTGATGGGTTCAGGTGCATTACATCCAGGAGGGGGCTTGCAACCGCGTCTATCTCTGTTTCTATGTCCAAATCCATTGCCGGATCCTTTCCATTTATCGAACCAGTGTCCAAATCCATTGCCTGGTTCTTTCCATTTATCAAACCAATGCCCATATCCATTTCCATTGTTATGTCCCCAGCCACTTTTGACAAACCCATTATGGTTTTGATACTTCTCCCAATATTTATTTTTATAGCCGTCTTGTTTATTTTGGGTTGCATGCAGACTTGTTCCAAAACAAAGCAGTAATGCGTAAATAAATATTATGAAGATAAATTTTTTCAAACAGATCTTCATTCTATATCCCTCCTTATTTAAATTTATCTTAGATTTTATATTTATAATATAGCTTTAAAAACATGTTTTTTCAATAAGGTGATCGTCTCATTTTTATAGGTGTATACACCTATATGAATTTAGGGGTATACACCTATAAATAGCGTGGGGTCAGGCGAGGGGTCAAATCTACCATTGACCTTTAGCTAAGAAAAAATAGGTCTGGAAAACATGTATCTGATTCGTCTGACAATCAATCATTATACAAACCAGATACACTACTGCGGAATTTATCTAAAAACTTTTAAAATATTTAACTTTTAACATCTTCTGCGCAAAATCATTTATCTTCATCTGAACAGTTTAAATAAAAAATGAAGACACATACTCTTTCTTAAAATCCGTGCATGACTTTCAGGCTGCTGCATTATCCTCTGAAAGCACTAAGATGGGATATGGTAAAAATACCTGTAAAAATTAAAAAGAAACAACTCATGAAAAAATTAACATCGCAGCAAAACGAGATCACTTAAATCACCAAGGTGATATTATATCCTGTTGCCTGATAATTTTTTTTAACAGATGGGTTGTGTTTGGTAAAATATGTCTATAAAAAACATTATCTATCATGAAATTTGCGCATTTTATTATAATATATTATAAATAAAATATCATCAGGTGAGCATGGAGAAAAAGCCTCACAGGAATCATGGGACAATTCAAAAGCTCAATCTGAACCACAGATTCATCTTGATGATGAGAAAATTAAAAAATGTTAAGGCAATAGCTGAGCGGTTGAGCTATTGAACACCGCATTTTTCAGCTTAACCACCCATTTACGACACGGTTGATAAGGCACCAACTCAAACATTCAAACTTTAATTATGGAGAGGCACATGGCAAAATTCGGTATGTTTTTAGTACTTGAAGGTATCGCAACAACCGAGCAAATCGTTGAAGCACTCGATCAACAACAAAACCTTAAACAGCCTATAGGTCAGATTGCACTTAAAAATAAAATGCTTACTATGGATCAGATTTTTACAATACTTAACCAACAGGCGGACAGTAAAAAGAAATTTGGAGAAATTGCCATAGAACTTGGATACCTCAATAATGTTCTGGTACAGCAACTGCTTGAGATACAAATAGATGAACGGCCAAAGATTGGCGAGATTCTTGTTAATATGGGCGTTATGAATAAGGAAACATTGTCCAGGATGCTTTTGTCTTTTAAGAACAAATGAAATCAGCAATCACAAAAGCCAATCCCGAAAGCAACAGACGCAGAGACAAATCCTGCTCGGAAGCGTATCGCACATACGGCACACCATCGACGCAAGAACTCAAGTCTGCCATTGACCTTTTACGAATAGTTTTTCGATATCGAAGGAAAATGGGATCAAACCTAAATATTTAATTATTTTATTTTTTATATGTAAACCAAATCTTGTTTTTTTAAAATCTGAAACAAAAGTTTCACAAACCATGGTCTTTTACATATCACGCATATAAACCAGAATATTTATATTCAGCCAACGGTCTTGCCACTTCTTACTTTCAATTTTTCCAAATACTATCTTTCCAGCATCCCTGAGAAGTGCCAGGATCTCGTTCTTTCTTTGGGGGACATATCCAATGCGCCTTTCTTCTTTATCATATATGGCAATGGCAAGCTTGTCATGCTCGTTATCCGGTTCACGTTTAAGTACAAGAAGATCATCTTTTTGAAGTCCCGGCTCGATCTCATCTATATCTTCTCTAAAGGCCGTACCTGCAACATTACATTCCATAAGCTGTATCTCAGCTATAAACGGCAAAGCAAGCCCTTTACCATTAAAACCCGCTGTTAAAATATTTACAAAATCAGGATCAAACTTAACAATCTGCTGCGGCATCTTTCACCTCTCATTAATGAAAATTTGGTTTTTCAATAATAAGGGTTAAATCCTCAACCCTTGTTTCAAATATTTTTTTTGATTCCTGCCATTCAGACACCTGCTCTTCGATCAGCCGGTTTTGTTCTTCCACCCATCCATCGTCATGAAGGTTCTCTTCAATATTAAAAGGAAATCCTTTTTTTACATGTGCGATATCGTTTATCATCTCTTTTATTTTCTGTTTTAAACTTTCGCAATCTTTTTTCAACAGTTCCATCGTGGATAGGACTTTTTCTTCTTTTCCAAAGTCTCTTGAAAGAAGCTGTAGCGTCTTTAATTCTTTCAGATCATTGTTTCCGTATGCCTCAACAATCCGATGCCAGAAATGCCTGGCTTCTTCCTGCCAGTCCGGGTTAAGATCAGAATGAAACCTCTTTGCAAGCTCACGGTAAATTTTCTTCATATTAATCACATTCCCGACCGTCATCTTTTCTAACCCTGGATACGCTTCTGCAAACTTGAGATCTTCATAAAATTCTTTTGCTTCACGGTTCCACTTTTCAAACTCAAAATCAAGCTGTGCGTCAACCACATCAATTGAAAACTTCACCTGCCGGTTAAAAGCTGACTGCAGGATCTCAGCCTTTCTTTTTAAACGCAGGGCCTCAGTCCTCACAATAAGCAGTTCATATTGTTTCTTTCCGATTTTTAGCTGATAGTCCAGTTCCAGGTTAAGCTTTTCCGTATTAAGCAGGTCTTCTTTGTCAGCATATAATTTTATAAGTTCTTCTTTAAGATCATCATGAAGCTCAAGCATTTCCTTATATTCTGGAAATATTTCTATAGATGCACTTGCCTGCATAATCATTTCCTCCTTTATAAATTATGTTTATTTATGAATATATACCCGGGAATTGTCAGATACGGTCAAAACAAAACTAAATATTTATAATATTTAGGAAGGAAGAACTAAGGCTGATTACTGGAAGAACAGCGCTCTTGTATAATAATTGTTATATTTTGTCAAAATATGAAAATATTTTACTTTAATTATCTTTTCATACATTGCCATTGTTTTGCTGACACTTAATCAAAAAATGATCAGAACTAGATAAAATATATTTAAATTCATCTTGACATTAAAAACATATCCAGTTAATTTAGTTCTTCAGAATACATCTGTCGCTATAAAATAAGTTAGGCCACAAAAATACAATTTTAATAATTTTTTAAAAAGGGTAAACATGAATTTCTTTAAAAATTATTCAGTTATTGTTTTATTTGCTTTAACATACCTGTTTTTATCTGGTACAAGTCTGCATGCAACCCAAAATAAACAAAACGGCTTCAAAAATAAATATTGGGAGAAGTATCAAAACCAGAATAGATTTGTCAAAAGTGGCTGGGGACATAACAATGGAAAAGGATATAGATTTGGGCATTGGTTCGATAAATGGAAAGGATCAGGCAATAGATTTGGGTATAGAGATAGAGGCGGCTGTAATCCCCCTCCTGGATGTAATGCACCTGAACCCATCAGCTCGGCTTTATTTGTCTTAGGCGGTGCAGGACTGGGATTATATAGAAAGTTTAAAAACAAAGATTGAAAAGTCATCAGAACAATGTGACATATAAACAGGAGAAAACTTAAGTTATTGATAAATCTTTAGGTCAATGGGTCACATATGATATGTGAAATCAAGTGACAAAAGATTAATACTGTTTAAAATTTAAAACCCCAGGTCTGCCAAAAGATCATCAACAGCATTCTGATTTAATGGGCCCTCTCCTTCTGCTTCATCTTCCCATACATCATCAGAAACTTTACTCTTCATTTTATCAACTTCCTGATGCACCAGATCTTCTTTCTCACCCATAGCAAGACTCTCATACTCGTCCTTCTTCTTCAGCTTAACACCAAATGTCACCAGCATACTCAACAGCTGTACCTGTACACTTGAGAGCACACCCAGGATTTTCTTAATCTGCTGACCGGAAAGATCCTGAAATGAAAGCGATTCAAGAATCCTGCTAATATTAAAAATAATTGCTTTAATAAGCTTATCCGTAGATTCAATGGTAGATATCAGTTTTTCCTGATCCTCTTTCTTAAGGGCCGATTCTGAGGAAGTCGTGCTGCGACCGGACATACTGCTTATTTTATCCTTATGAGATTTCAGCTTTTCTATATTTTCATCGATCAGCTTAATCATACCTGTTAAAGGGTCGTCTGATGAAACTGCAGAAACAATATTTTCTTTGGGTTCTTCTGCCTTCTTTTCAACCTGAACCTCTTTTTCCTCAACACTTCCTTCAATAGGCAGGATCTGATCAAGAAAAATACTAGCAGCCGACTGATGCATCTTTTTAAGTGTTTTCTTATATTTTTCCTCTTTTGAATGCTGGAAAAGAATTTTTAAGATATCAGGAAGAGAAAAGTTGAAAAAATTATCCTCGACATCCACGGTTGGCGCCATATCTGAAAAGTCCTTAAGAACATTATCAATCTCAAAGGTATTGTCAACCTCACCTCTCATTGACTTGATATGTGATTTTACCTGCTCATTCGTACATAGCTCGTACAGCGTTTGAAAAACAACATCAACATCAAATGAATATACTTTAACAGTTGTCGTTTCAGGTTCAGCCTCAGCCACTGGCTCAGGTTCAGGTTCAGGCACTTCAGCAGCCGGCTGTAATGGAAGATTTAAAAGCTCCTGTTTTAACTTTTCTTCTCTGCCTATAACTTCATCAATATCTTCTAGAGATACCTCATTATTACTTTCTGATGGTGCTTCCTCCTGACCTTCTTTCTCAAGTTTTCCTATAAAATCAATTTTTTGAATTTCAGCCAGATTCTTCTTTATCTCATCACAGCCATCCTGAATATTTTCAGAAATATCCATTATCTCCATGGTTGCTTTTTCAGTCATTTCTACAATGTTCTGAAGCTTTCCCTTGGCACTTTCCAGATCCACCCCGGCCTGACTGATATCAACGCTTTTCATATCATCGTCAATTGGCGTTTTGATGGAAATAGACAGATCCCGTGCCATTTTCCCGATCTCATTGAACATCTCTTCAGATATTTCTTTATAAAATTTATCGGTACCTTCTTCTACTGAATCTTTTGTAATTTCCGACTTCTCAGTTATTTCATCAGCCTTCTTTTCAGCGTCTTTTTCAACAACGATTTCTTTTTCTACTATCTTCTCAATAATTTTCTCAACCGGCTTCTCAACGATGACCTCTTTCTCTACAATCTTTTCAACAACCTGTGTAAGACTGCTGTCAGCTTTGACCTCTATCTCATAAACCGCATCCTCAGCCTTTATTTTAAATATTCCGGTAGTCAGCTCCAAATGTATAACCGGCAGATTTTTGTTCTCATCCATTTTACTCACCATTTACGTTTTACTTGTTAACTTTGCCTAAAAACTTTGTTCCAACAATATAATTATTTTTTATTTCATGAAATTCTATATGAACAACTTCTGCAATAGTTTCCAGCATCACCTCAGCTGTATTATCTCCAACCTGTTCAAGTTCACCTTCATTATGGCTCCAGCCGGGCACATAAATCTTAAGATAAAGCTGTGTGCCATTATTAAAGTTTTCACCGGAATAAAAAGAGGCTCCTCCACCGCTAAGATCACTTAGCGAACTTTCTTTTAAACCATCTTTAGTTGCGATTGATTTAAAAAGACAGTACTCTACCCGGCACTCTTTAGCCAATCTTTGATATTTCCTGATATCTTGTTTCATCCTTAATAAAACCTTTTTATTATTTATAAAAAAACTATATGTTATTCATTCTTAATGATATATCATTTATAAATTCGTGTGTCAATTAAGCTCTTGACATCACATCTCTTTAACTAATATTTTAATTAAGACCAGGTTAATTCCAACAATTTCAGCTGAAAAACATTACGCAGATCTATGAATAAATCACAAAAAAAATTCTGGTATGCCGTTTACCTTAAATCAAAGCATGAATTTAAGGCTGAAAAAAAACTACGGGAAAAAGATATTGACATATTCCTGCCGGTAATTGAACGAATAAGACAATGGAAGGACCGTAAAAAGGTCGTTGTTTTCCCTCTTTTTGCCGGATATATTTTTGTTAACATACCCGATGACTATGACAGTATACTTTCAATTCTAAAAACTTCGGGAGTTGTCCGTTTTTTAACCCTGGAAGGAAAACCCGCGCCCATACCAGATGAACAGATAGTCTCTCTTAAGAAACTGATAGAAAACAAGGGACAGATCGACCCGCATCCATATATAAGCGAAGGACAACAAGTCAGAATTACAAACGGCCCGCTTGCAGGAGTGGAGGGAAACTTGATGGAAAAGCTAGACCATAATTTTCTAATTCTTTCCATTGATCTTATCAAACAGGGCGCAGCAGTCAAAATTGATGCCTTTGACATTGAACCGGTATAAGAATTAAATAGCAGGTTTCTTTAATATAATAATCCTTATTTAATTCAGTTTTTCATCCATTCAAAACTACAAAAAATATTTTAAGACCTCCAGATAAGACTAAAATAATTCATATTTTACATTAAGTATTCATTGTAATATATTGTTATTACTTATTTATTACAAAAAATATTATAGTATACACCTAATCTCTAATTATGATAATTAAACAAGGACATTTTTCTTCTCCAATTGTATGACGTTGTAGTTTGTGATATAATGTTTCGTTTGTTATCAGACAGACTGACAACACCATCATTATCATTTTAAAAGATATAATTATAAATATATTAACGATTAAAGGAAAACGTACAGAATGGAAACAACACAGATATCAGGTAAAAACCTACCCAAAATTGAGACCTATGAAACCAATGAGGAATTCAAAACACTTGCAACACAGAGCCTTGAGTCAAAGGAAAAAGCCATATATTACATGGGAAGTGTAGAAAACCTCGCAGCCGTATTTGATGAGGAGTATGACAGAGGATATTATATTCCAACCAGAATGGAACGAAACGTATTTTTGAAGATGCTGATCCCTGAAACACCTGCAATGATAGAATACCAGGGAAGAGATTCAGAAGAGCACAGAGAAACCCGTTTTTTAAAAGAAGAACTTAAAATGGACAATTCCATAATGCTCTATGATGATAAGGTCATATTCTTTTCTGATTCTGAAGAAAAATATGCTCTCTCAATGACCTCAGATTCCATTGCAGGAAGCATGAAGAAGATATTTAACAAAATGTGGCAAACATCTTAATATTACTCAACTAATCATCCTTAAGCTCATCTCCGCAAAATACGGGGATGACTTGTAAATTTCTATCACCCTAACCGTCCGGCAGACTCCAAACACCCCTGCTGAAACCGGAGCATTACAAACAGTAATCACAAAATACACAGCCGGATATTTTTTAAAATTTAATTCAGTCCAAAAGAAAATATCAACTTTCATAATATCTAAATCTACTAAAACATATGAACTACACACTTCTTTCTTCTCCATTACAGGGACTTACCGATTTTCGGTTCAGGAATGCTTTCAACAAATACTTTGGTGGGATCGATACCTACTACACTCCATCTATACGATTAAACGGAAAGCTTGAGATCAAACCGGCATATGAAATCGATATTCTCCCTAAAAACAATACTGATATCAAAGTGATTCCGCAAATCATAACAAGCGATGCAGATGAATTTATCTTTGCAGCAGAATACGTTCAGAAACATGGATATAAAGAGCTAAACTGGAACCTGGGCTGTCCTTATCCTATGGTAACAAAACGCGGTTTGGGTTCAGGCCTGATAAAAGATCCAATAAAAATAAACTCCATTCTTAATAAGGTTCAAGCTGAATCAGACATAATTGTGTCTATTAAAATGCGCTTGGGTTATGAGACCAGCAAAGAGATCCTTCAGGTACTGCCAACCCTTGAAAAATACCCCATTAAAAATATTGCCATACATCCTCGAATAGGTAGACAATTATATAAAGGAGATGTAGATTTAGATTCTTTCCAACAGTGTCTGAAGAATACATGCCATAAACTATATTATAATGGAGACATCACTTCAGTGGCTGTATTTAATGACCGGATAAAACGCTTTCCAATGATAGACCACTGGATGATTGGCAGAGGACTAATTGCTGATCCTTTTTTACCCGGTATGATAAAAAACAATACGACAGAATATCCTGAAAATAAAATAGAGATATTTAATAAATTTCATGACATGCTGTTTAATGATTACACTCAAGCCCTGTCCGGCCCCAGTCATATAATAATGAAAATGCTACAGTTCTGGGAATACTTCAAGACATCATTCCCAAATTCCAGAAAAGGACTTAAAAAAATTAAAAAAGCAAAAAGTGTTAGCGCTTACAAAGAAGCAGTTAAAGAACTTCTAAACAAAGAGAAAAATTAATAGCAAAGAGCAAGGCAGATCGTGACAAGGTTAATACTTTTACTTATCTTATTTTTAATGATGACTGCGACTGCTTATGGAGAAGATTTCCAGCGTTACAATAAAGTTACCCACTATGATCAATACTTTTCAAAATATACCAAGCGCAATTTTGGCCCGGCTTTCAACTGGCATCATTTCAAGGCACAGGCAATAGCGGAATCAAGACTTAAGAAAAATGCTACATCCCATGTGGGAGCTGTTGGGCTGATGCAGATCATGCCGCCTACTTATAAAGAAATCACTAAACGTCACAGGTATATTAAAGGCAGCGGTAGTAACCCAAAGTGGAATATTGCCGCAGGTATTTCCTATAATCGTTCTATCTGGAATATCTTCAAGGCAGATCGGCCTTTTCAAGACCGCCTCGATTTCACATTTGGCGCTTATAATGCAGGTAAGGGAAATATTATTCAGGCGCAAAAACATGCAAAACGTGCAGGAATAAATCCCAACTTATGGAGTTCTATAGAACAAACCCTGTCCCAGGTTACAGGTAGACACAGCAAGGAAACTCTAAACTACATAACAAAAATAAAAGTCATTAAACAGATATTAAAATAGGTGAGAATCATGGAAATTGCCATTGTTGTATCAAATTTCATATACGCTATTTTAGGTGCTTTATTAACCATAGTTTTTATGTTACTAGGTTATAAAATACTGGACTGGATTACTCCTTTTGATACGTCAAAGCAGTTGGGCGAGGGTAATATCGCCATTGGTATAGTTATTGGCTCTATGTTTGTTGGTTTAGGTATTGCAGTGGGTCTAGTAATCGGCTTAGGCTTGAACTAATTACAATTTTATCAAGACCAAATATGGTGAACCATCTATAAGAAAAACAGAGGTCAGGTCTAATCTTGACTCTTTCAGGACAAACTAGTATTACATTAAATATAATCATTTCTTTAATCGGAGCGCTTTCAGCGCCTTGCTAAGTAAAACGTTCGTTAAAAAGGAAAACTGGAAGTGCCTTTGTCCACTGTCTATAACAATTTTCCGTCCCGGGAGAGCAGGAGCAGATTCGTCGCCGTACACTTCAGCAAATATCTGGATAAATCCGTTCTAGATGTTGGCTGTTTTGAGGCACCCCTTAGGGATATTCTGAGCTGCGCATCATATACCGGAATCGACATTGTTGGTAAACCGGACCAGACCGTTAATTTAGAGAAAATTGATTGCCTGCCCTTTTCAGATAACGAGTTTACAAGCGTCCTGTGTATTGATGTTCTCGAACATCTTGACAATCTTCACACCATCTTCGCTGAACTTGTACGGGTTTCAGAAAAATTCATCATTATCTCACTTCCCAATTGCTGGTGTGAAGCACGCCGACCTGTTGAAAAAGGAAAAGGGCACTTCGGTCATTACGGTCTGCCGCATCATAAACCTGAAGACAGACACAAGTGGTTCTTTAGTTTCACTGAAGCCCGGCAGTTTATCGAAGGGAAGGCTCAAGAACTCGACTTAAGTATTGAGAACATGCTTATCACTGAGAAGCCAAGAAACAGCCTCCTAAGATTTTTCAGAAAAATACGTTATCCGGGAGAAAAGTACCATAATCGTTATTCCCGAACGCTCTGGGTTGTGCTAAGAAAACTGTCCACAAATTCAAACATCGGACCAATCGCTTCAGACAATCAGGATTCGCGAGACGGATGAGCTCGATGTTATGTATCTAAAAAAAAGTCCTATGAAAATCGAAATTAAGTACGAATGCAAAAATATTGGTTGGAAACAAATTTCTGAAATATTGAAATCTGTTGGAATGTCTTATTATGAACCTGAAATACATAAAAAGGCATTTGAGGCAAGTTATTGTACTGTTTTTCTGTATGATAATGAAAAGCTGGTTGGTTTTGGAAGAGCCATATCTGATGGAGCTTTACAAGCTGCTTTATATGACTGCGCTGTGATTGAAGAGTATCAAGGTCAAGGTTTAGGTAAACGGATCATACAAGAAATTTTATCTAGAATATCTGATTGTAATGTTATCCTTTATGCATCTCCAGGAAAAGAAGGTTTTTACGAAAAGCAGGAATTCAGAAAAATGAAAACAGGTATGGCCTTTTTTATAAATCGTAAAGACATGATTGAGAAAGGTTTTACTGAATAAGTTTTGTAAAAAAATACGTTTAAGACGGACTCTATAAAACTCGTTGCTCAACTTCACGTTAAAAATCAATACAAAAATTAAATCTATTTATTCTCTATACAGATAATAAAGGAGAAAAGATGAAAAAAGGTATCGTGATCGTTAATGGCGGAATCCACTCGACTACAGCTCTTGCCGTTGCAAAAAGCCGAGAGTTTGAACTGTACGCTCTGAGCTTTGATTATGGTCAGAAAAACAGGGTAAAACTTGATGCCGCAACAAAAATCGCTGCAGAACTCGAAGTTAAAGAACACAAAATTATAAAAATAGATATCGCGGAAATCCTTCCTGAGAACCTTAAAGAATCTCCCTATGTCCCTGCACGTAATAACCTGTATCTCTCTTTTGTCCTGTCATGGGCAGAAGTCATTAAAGCAGGTGATTTATTTATTGGCATAAACTCAATTGAATATGGTGATAATCCCGACTGCCGCCCGGCATTTGTTCACACTTTTGAAAAGCTCGCAAATGTTGCCCTCAAAAAAGACGGTAAAATCCGAAAATTAAACGTCTGGTCCCCATGCATGAACAACTCAACCTCTGAGATCATCCTTCGCGGAAAAGAACTGGGAGTAGATTACAGCATGACCTATCCCAGCTGCGATGAGATGAGCGATGACGGAACCAGCTGCGGTGAATGTTTCTATTGTGAAAACAGAAAAAGCGGATTTGAAGACGCAAACCTTCCTGATCCGACAAAATATAAACAATAAGGAATCACTGATGATTTTTGATATACTTGAGAACGCTCACCAATATTTTGCCATAAACCAAGAATTTGAAAAGGCATTTAACTTTCTTACCCGCACAGATCTAAAAGAACTCCCTGTAGATAAATACAAAATAGATAGTAACAGCGTTTATGCCATGGTTTCTAAAGATTATGGCCGGAAAAAAGAAGAAGCTCTTCTTGAAACCCACGAAAAATATATTGATATCCAACTGGTTCTGGAAGGTACTGATAATATGGGATGGAAACCAAAGACATCATGTATTAAACCGTCAGGAAAATACAACAGAGAAACCGATGCTCAATTCTTCGCAGACGACCCAGACTCCTGGATTTCAACTAAAAGCGGCGCATTTGTTATTTTCTTTCCTAAAGACGCACATATGCCGCTGATCTCATCAGGACAGTTACACAAAGTCGTTGTCAAAGTCGCAATAAAATAAGGCTGGAAAAACACAAGCCTGATCTTTAGACATACAGAAACGAACAAACTTCCTCAGCAGCAGACTACAGAGGATATTTGTCATAGAATACCTGTCAACACATGTCCCTCAAACTTTCTCCGACTTTATGCTATCCCTCCCCAGGAATTAATATAATTAACCCGGTTAATGACCCGTCTTACTCCGGAAACTTCCCTTGCAGCATGTTCACAAACATCAATATCGGTTTTGCTCATAACACCGCCATCCAAAATGACTATGCCGTCTTCTGCAGATGCACGAAGATAAAGAACAGGGATTTTTTTCTTTTCAAAAATATTTGTAATAATCTTCTGCCCAAGACGAATATTGTCCAGCATGTGCTGAGACTGTTTATGAATTTCATCAGTGTCAAAGACCGGCAAAGAATCTATGATGATTTCCACTGCTTTTCTCGGGCTAAAATATTGTGTACTCATAATCAAATCGTATTGAGAAGAATCCTGCCAGTCAATATTAAAAAAGAAGTTATGGAACCCTGAACGTTCACGGTCGCTGGTCTGAATAATCTTTTCCGCTCTTGAGCGTCCGCAGGAAAACCTCAACTTGATTCTTTTCAGCCTTAGTTCATCTGGCGCAGTTATATTAAGCTTCATTGTACCAGGCAGAATACCGAGCAGAAACTGCCCTCCTCTGCCTAGAATAATACACCTGCCTTTTTCAGCAAACTTAAAAAGCGCTAACTGAAGAAAATGAATGTAAGTATAATTTTCAGATGAAAAGCTGTTGTAAAAATTTGGTTTTTTTTCATCATGCTTTTCCATATCAGAAATACCGTGCTGAGTGAGCTCAGCTGCCAGAGTCTCTTTGCCAAGAAGACGATAATTTAATTGCTACGACAGCATCCTGGCAATTTCACTGCCCTGGCTGCCCCGAGTTGATGGGAAATTGTTATGATAGCCATAGCATACCTCCAAACTTTAATTTATCTTTTATTTTTCCTTCTTACTTAACAATGTAGCTCTTTATTATTTATTTTCAAGGACTCCATTTTTACTCACAACTATATGATTTAACAATACAATTAATATCTTTAGTCTTGCTGCGAAAAATCAGTACTGATTTTTCCAAAAGTTGACAACAATATTTTTGTAACTTATAATGTTAAAGTATCAATTAAATACAAAATAACATTACATTAGGAGACACAGCCATCAGCTTCCAACAATTACATGAGATACCATTACCTGAGGAAATACGGTCAGAGATTCCTTTGACAGACCAGCTGACCCAAATTAAAGATGAACGCGATCAGCTAATTCGTGATATATTTGAGCGGAAAAGTGATAAATTTATGCTGATTATCGGTCCCTGTTCTGCAGACAACGAAGATGCGGTGTGCGAATATATTTCCCGCCTTGCAGTCCTGCAGGAAAAGGTTAAAGACCGAATCGTGCTTATACCGAGAATCTATACCAATAAGCCGCGCACCACAGGTACCGGTTATAAGGGCATGATGCACCAGCCTGACCCCCATAAGAAACCCAATATTGCAGCAGGAATTAAAGCCATCCGAAAAATGCATATCCGCGCGCTGAGCGAAACCGGATTGACTGCAGCAGATGAGATGCTCTATCCCGGCAATGCCCCTTATCTTGAAGATCTACTTAGTTATATTGCGGTAGGTGCCAGATCTGTTGAAAATCAGCAGCACCGTTTAACCGCAAGCGGATTTGATGTTCCGGTAGGAATGAAAAACCCAACCAGCGGCGATCTTCCGGTCATGTTTAATGCTATTTACGCTGCCCAGCACACACATATATTTGTACATAACCGCTGGGAGGTAAAAACAACCGGTAATCCATATACACATTCGATCCTGCGTGGCTCGGTTGACTCTTACGGAAACTGTATTTCAAACTATCACTACGAAGACCTCATGCGCACCGCTTCTGAATACAAAGAACGAGGCCTGAAAAATCCGGTCATTATTGTTGACACCAACCACGCAAACTCCAACAAACAGTTCCTCCAACAGCCCCGTATCGCCATGGAAGTTATGCAGAGCCGGTCAAATGACAGTTTACTGAAAGACTATATTCGCGGATTCATGATCGAAAGCTATCTAGAGGAAGGCACCCAGAAAATAGATAAAAACATATACGGAAAATCTATCACTGACCCCTGCCTCGGATGGAACGACACAGAAAAATGTGTTCTAAATCTGGCAGATATTGTCTAATGTCAAAAACAACAAACGTTTAATTACCTAAACATTACAACAAAAAAGCCCGGACATAATCTGCCCGGGCTTTTCACTACATATTCAATTTATAAGACTAATCAAACAGACTCTGAACAGAAGTCTTCTTTGCATGTTCTAGCCGGTTTAAAGCATTCACATAGGCATAAACACTTGCCGTAATAATATCCATATGAGCACCCTGCCCCACAACTACAGTATCATCCTCCTGAATCCTCACCGTTACCTCACCCTGAGCATCTGTTCCGCCGGTAATAGAGCTGACAATGTACTTAAGCAGTTTGCTCTTGGAATTGGTAAGTTTTTTAATAACCTTAAAAGCCGCATCAACCGGGCCATCACCGGTTTCCTCACCGGAAACAATTTTACCTCCGGCTTCCATCTCAACCGTGGCCGTTGGAATTGTATGCGTACCGCTCCTGATATCTAAATTTACAACCCGGAAAAGGTCAGGAGCACGGAGTACTTTCTCGGCAATCAAAGCTTCAATATCCTCATCAAATATCTCTTTTTTATTATCAGCCAGATCTTTAAAGCTTGAAAAAACCTTTTTAAGCTCTTCATCACTCAGGTTATACCCCAGACACTGAACCCTGTCTTTAAATGCATGACTCCCGGAATGTTTACCAATTACAAGATTGCTTTTATCCATTCCCACAGACTGGGGCGTCATAATTTCATAAGTCGTTTTATTCTTTAACAGCCCATCCTGATGAATGCCCGACTCATGGGCAAAAGCATTGGCACCGACTATTGCCTTATTCGGCTGAACCTGCACTCCGGTAATTGAGGTAATTAACCGGCTTGAAGGAAATATCTTTTCAGTTGCGATTCGTGTATCTAATAAAAGGTTATCCTTTCTGGTACGTAGGATCATCACAATCTCTTCAAGAGATGCGTTGCCTGCCCGCTCACCAATACCATTGAGAGTACACTCAACCTGACGGGCACCGTTCTCAATTGCAGCCAGAGAATTAGCAACAGCAAGCCCAAGATCATTATGACAATGCACACTTATAACCGCCCGAGAAATATTCGGTACATTATCCATTACATAACGAATTAAAGATCCAAACTCAGCAGGAATAGTGTACCCCACCGTATCCGGCACGTTAAGTGTTGTTGCACCGGCTTCAATGACTGCAGTGAAGACCTTGCACAAATAATCACGATCGCTACGGGTCGCGTCCATTGCGGAAAACTCCACATTATCCGTATAACTTTTTGCCCGTTCTACCGATTTTATAGCTACTTTCAAAACTTCATCTTCAGTCATTCGAAGCTGATATTTAAGGTGTATCTCAGAAGTTGAAATAAAAGTATGAATGCGAGGTTTTGCAGCGGCCTTAACTGCATCCCAGGCACGGTCAATGTCTTTGTCATTTGCCCTTGCCAGCCCGGCGATCTCACTTTCTTTTACAGTTTCAGCAATTTGACGAACCGCGTCAAAGTCACCCTGTGATGCAATTGGAAAACCCGCCTCAATAATATCGACGCCAAGCATTTCAAGCTGTCTTGCCACCCGAAGCTTTTCCTGAATATTCATTGTGTTTCCAGGTGACTGTTCACCATCTCTAAGTGTTGTATCAAATATTCTTACCAGATTTTCATTTTTCACAATTTTCACCCTCTTTTCCCTCTACCGTACTAATATTACTATCTTTTATCTTCCTGTTCTTTAACCTGGCCCTGAGATGCAGCACCAGACCGGACACAAGATATATTATTCCAATACAAAAAAGCATTATCTGCGGCTCTGCCGCTATGATAACGATAAGCATAATCATAAGCACGACTGCGCTGATCGGCTTTTTAGCCTTCAAATCAAGACCCTTAAAGCTGCTGAACTTTATTGAGCTGACCATCAGAAATGCCAGAAAAAAAATCAGCAGCACAAAAATTATAGAAAGAGGGATCTTATCAACAAAATTAAAATGAAAACAGAAAATTACCGTTGTCGATACCATGCCAGCCGCTCCTGGAATTGGAAGGCCCTGAAAATGAGTATTCTCAATGATATCAGTCATCACATTAAAACGCGCAAGCCTCACTGCACCGCAAGCCACATACAGAAAAGCCGCCAGCCAGCCGAGCCTACCATACTGATCAAGTACCCAGGCATATGAAAGCAGCGCCGGCGCTATTCCAAACGCCACCAAATCCGCAAGAGAATCATACTCAAGCCCAAACTTTGAGGTGGTATTGGTCATCCTTGCTATACGTCCATCCAGGCCGTCAAACACTCCTGCAATAACTATTGCCCATGCCGCCCTGAGATAATCTCCCTGCATTGTGGATATAATAGAGAAAAACCCGCAGAAAAGACCCATGGATGTCAGAAAATTGGGGAGGATATAAACTCCTCTTTTGAGCGTATCCATTTTTGGACGTCTTTTTCTATAATATTTTTTCGGTTTATAATCTGTCATTTATTCTCCCTTGACATTGCTGCCTTTCCCGACCGGACGATCTCCTTTATACCCAGCGGCCTGAAAAGGTTTATGGCGGCAGTTATCTTTTTTTCATCGCCTGTGATCTCAACAGTATAACAATTATGAGACACATCAACAACTTTTGCCCTGAAGATATCAATAATACTCAAAATTTCAGAGCGCTTCTTATCATCAACATTTACCTTTATAAGAATCAGCTCCCTGTCTATATAATTGTTTTCTTTACTGTGAAAATCAACAATTTTTATGATATCCACAAGTTTATTCAGCTGCTTGTCTATCTGTTCCAGTATCCTATCATCTCCCCGGGTAACAATGGTCATTTGAGAGAGGGTTGGATCTAACGTCTCATTAACAGACAAGGACTCTATATTAAAACCTCTGCCGCTGAACAGTCCTGAGACCCTTGCCAGAACACCAGGTTTATTATCAACCATTATTGAAATTATATGACGCATGATATACCCCTTGCCTTAGAGAAGAATCATATTGCTAATAGGTGCGCCCGCAGGAACCATCGGGTAAACGCATTCTTCATTTTCAACAATAAAGTCCATGATAACAGGTTTGTTAATGGATAATGCTTTTTTTATCACCTTCTCAACTTCATCCGGCTTATCCGTCCGCAGCCCCACCGCACCATACGCTTCTGCCAGTTTCACAAAATCCGGATGCTGGGTAAACGTGGAATGAGAATATCTCTTATCATAAAACAGCTGCTGCCACTGTCTTACCATTCCGAGTGAATGATTGTTTAAGATGGCGATCTTAACCGGAAGGTTGTATTCAACTGCGGTTGCAAGCTCCTGGATATTCATCTGGATACTGCCGTCACCGGCAATGTCTATAACCGTTTTATTTGGGAAGGCAACCTGTGCACCGATAGCTGCGGGGAACCCATATCCCATAGTACCCAGTCCACCCGAAGTCAAAAGGGTTCTCGGCTTATCATAATTAAAATACTGGGCAGCCCACATCTGGTTCTGCCCCACTTCTGTGGTGATAATACAATCGCCTTTTGTGACTTCATATATTTTTTCAACCACATACTGAGGTTTAATGATTTCCTTCATCTTATAATCAAGAGAATGTTTATCTCTCCAGACCTGAATATCATCAAACCAATTTTTACGCGCAGGCTTCTTCACATTTTTTTCTTTTAAGACCTCAAGTGCTGATTTCAGAATCTCCTTTACATCACCCACCACTGGTATATCGACAGGAATATTTTTACTTATGGAGGTAGGATCGATATCAATATGCACAATTTTTGCATAAGATGCAAAAGCATTAATATCACCTGTGATCCTGTCATCAAATCTTGCGCCTATGGCAATTAAAAGGTCACAATTCGTAACCGCCATATTTGCCCGAAAAGTACCATGCATACCAATCATACCCAGTGACATGGGATCCGTTCCCGGAAAACATCCAAGTCCCATCAAAGTCATGGTAACAGGAATGTTTGTCTTTTTTGCAAAGGCACGCAGCTCTTTTGAGGCATCTGAAAGGATCACCCCTCCGCCGGCATAAATTACAGGTTTTTTAGCCTTTGACACCTCATCCAGAACTCTTTCGATCTGGCGTACATTTCCCTTATAAGTCGGCTTGTATCCCCTAATCTCGACTTTTTCTGCGGGCTTAAACTCAACCTCTCTACCCAGAATATCTTTCGGCAAGTCCACCAGCACAGGACCCGGACGACCGGACCTGGCAATATGAAAGGCCTCTTTTATTATCCTCGGCAAATCTTCAGTCTTTTCCACAAGATAATTATGTTTTGTACACGGTCTGGATATCCCGACAATATCAGCCTCCTGAAAGGCATCATTACCAATAAGCTTTGTGGGAACCTGTCCGGTAAAAACAACAATCGGAATTGAGTCCATATAGGCCGTTGCAAGACCAGTTACTGTATTCGTTGCACCGGGACCTGAGGTCACCAAACACACACCCACATCTCCGGTAGCTCGGGCATATCCATCAGCAGCATGAACTGCCCCCTGCTCATGACGCGCCATAAGATGGTTTATCTTTGAGTCATACAAACAGTCATAAATATCCAGGACAGATCCTCCCGGATAACCAAATATGACTTTAATTTTCTCATTTTTTAAGCATTCTAAAAATATCTGTGCGCCTTTAATCTTCACAAATTTTCCTCACTTAAAAATTTAGAGCTTTGTTTATGTTAATATCCAAACAATATTTAACTATCTATCTTTGAATTGTACCGTTTTTAAATTAATAAGCAAGTTTAAGGCCTATTTAACAGATTTTTTCTTTTTTTACCCACAACCGCATCAGGAGGGCGAATATATTCAGGGACGATACTTTCAAGATCATTTCTTTGATAGTTAAGATAAGACCTTAGGGAAGAGAAAGCCACAGCTCCGGCCCTGATTATTCCCATATATTCAGGAAAAACTCTGAAATTATGCTCTGGATAACCCTCAATAATACCATGGTATGTTCCAGCCCCGTCGCCAATAAAGGATACCTTTTCAGGAAGCTCAGCAAGCCATTCCTCAGGAGAGATGACAGTATCATCCTTCTCTTTATTCACCACATTGCGTCCTGAGACCTTATAAAGACCAGTATAAACCTGTTTTTTTCGTGCATCAATCATAGGACATACATAACCGGAATCAATGCCGGACTGAAACACGAGAGCCTCAAGAGTTGAAACCCCCACAAGAATCTTGTCAAGTGAAAAGGCGAGGCCCTGCGCAGTACTGATCCCGGTTCTTAGCCCGGTAAACGAACCTGGACCTTTTGTAACCGCAACTAGATCAATATCAGACAGAACAATTCCTGTACTGTTAACCAGCTCATCAATGATCAGAAGAATAAGTTCGGAATGGTTTTTGGTCCCGGATACTACCTGTTCGCCTGCTAAGGTCCAGCCTTTGGTAATTGCGGCACTGCAGTATTGCCCTGAAGCATCAATTGCAAGTGTAATTAATTCTTTTTTATCCATATCAATTTGGGACATAACGCATTATGTCATTATAACTAACAAAAACCATAAGTGATAGAAGAAGCGCCAAACCCACCATCTGTGCAACTTCCATTTTTTTCCAGCTTAAGGGACTGCCCTTCATTGCCTCAACACAAAGAAAAAAGATATGCCCGCCGTCAAGCACTGGAATGGGTAGAAGATTCAGCACGCCGAGATTCACACTGATCATCGCCATAAGAAAAAGAAAGCTCTTTATTCCTACGCTTGCGAAATCACCGGCGATCTCCACAATCCGTATAGGTCCACCAAGATGCTCCTTATTTTCAACCGGGCTCCTTATCATCATTGCCATACCGAGATAAGTCACCTTAACGGCTTCAACCGTTTTTGAAAGACCCATCCATAGTGCGGAAGCAGGATTGTAGCGTTTTGTTACAAATGCATCTTCTGATGGTGAAATTCCTATTCTGTAAGTCTGATAAGTGCCCCTCAAAATATCTGAATCAAGAACAGGTTTTGGCTTAAGACTTGTAACAATTGTTTCATCACCTCTTTTTATGTGCAAAATCAATTCTTTGCCTTCACTTCCCTCAACAGATGCTACCAGTTCGTCCCAGAGCGTTATGTTACTTCCATTGACCGCAATTATAATATCCCCTTCTATAATGCCGGCCTTCAATGCGGGAGTGTCATCATGAACCTTCCCAATGACAGGTGTAAGAATTTCTATGCCTGACATATATAAAACAGCAAATAAAAGCACAGCAAAAAGGATATTAAACACCGATCCTGCGGCAAGCACAGAAAAACGTTTGGGGAGTGTCTGGTGATTAAGAGAAAAAGGTTTGTCCTCCTCCGGCACCTCTTCATCCGGCGCTTCACCCAGCGGCTTCACATAACCGCCAAAAGGTATCCATGACAAGGCATATTCTGTCTCACCTATTTTTTTACTGAAGATCTTGGGCCCAAACCCCACAGAAAATTTTAGAACTCTTACTCCTGACAATTTAGCAAGGATAAGATGACCAAGCTCATGCACAATAATAAGAGGCGCTAAAAGAAGCACGCCAGGAATTATATAACCTATGATAATATTCCATAAAGTTAAGATATAATTCCAAAAAATTCCGATGATATTTTCCACGTTTATCTTCCTAACAAATTATATTCGAGATTATAAAAATCAATTGAATGATACAGCCGTTTTATAACTTACAGTGTATCGCCATATCCCTGGCCCATTTATCAGCTTCTAGAATATCTTCCAGGGACCTTCCCCCATTATCATTAAAGGCATCCATCACTTTTTCAATAAGTTTAGGCATAAAAGTAAATCCTATCAACCCATCACAAAACTTCTGCACTGCCACCTCATTTGCAGAATTCATGACAACCGGCATTAACCCGCCTGTTCCAAGAGCACGAAAAGCAAGCCTGAGATTAGGAAACTTTTTATAATCAGGGTCTTCAAAGGTGAGCTTTCCAATCTCTGCAAAGCTAAGCGGCTTTACAATATCATCCAGTCTGTCCGGACATGACAGAGCATATGCGATAGGCGCCTTCATGTCAGGATGTGAAAGTTGCGCAAAAACTGTCCCGTCAATAAATTCAACCATTGAATGCACAATGCTCTGAGGGTGCACAATAACTTTAATATTTTCAACAGGCATTCCAAAAATATAGTACGCCTCTATCACCTCAAGACCTTTGTTCATCATAGAGGCGGAATCAATAGTTACCTTATTTCCCATTTTCCAGCGCGGATGTTTTAATGCCTCTGCAGGTGTAACATTTTCAAGTTCTTCAAGGGTTGAACCTAAAAATGGTCCACCGGATGCGGTCAAAATGATATTCTTGACATCTTCAATTTTTTTATCTTTTAACAGCTGAAATATTGCGCTGTGCTCACTGTCTATTGGGATAATCTCTGCCTTGCTTTTTTTGGCTTCAGAGATGATAAGTTCACCGGCCATTACCAGAGATTCCTTATTTGCCAGGGCAATGGTTTTTCCAGCCTTTACAGCCGCTAGCGTCGGCAGAAGCCCTGCAGAACCTGATATTGCAGCAATAACAACATCGACCTCTGGCATTGAGGCAATCTTACAGGCGCCTTCTACACCAAAAAGAATCTCTGTCCCAAAACAGTCATTTAATATATCTTGCCCTGAGTCGTCGGAAAGGGACACCATTTTAGGTTTAAACTTACGGATCTGTTCCTGAAGAAGTTCAGCATTATTTCCGGCTGAAAGACCCACGACCTGATATTTTTCAGGATATTTTTCAATCACCTCAAGGGCGCTGTTACCGATTGATCCGGTTGATCCAAGAATTGCTATTTTCATATGCCTATATTAAAAACCTTTAAATAATAATAAAGAAAAGGAACTGCGAAAAGAAGACTGTCTATTCTATCAAGAACCCCGCCATGTCCGGGAATAATATTTCCTGAATCTTTAACGTTATACGCTCTCTTTATCATTGATTCAGCAAGGTCACCGAACTGGTTAAAGATATTAACGCCAAGACCCATTATAGCGCAGCTTGTAATATCAATGGTGTTTAAAAATACGATCTGACAAAAAGCTGCGGCTAATACACTTGAAACAACACTTCCCACAGCGCCTTCAACCGTTTTTTTAGGACTGATTGACGGTGAGAGAGGTCTTTTTCCAATAGAACTTCCAATAAAATAAGCGCCTGAGTCACCGGCCCAGGTTACAAATAATAAAAACAGTATTAAATTTGCGCCCTGGGGATGCATATTTATCGGCAATAAATAAGACAGCAGAACGGCTACATAAAATATACCGAAAAATTTAGTAGAAATAACAGAAAAAGCATTATCTTCTTTACCTGGCAGAACAATATAATAAAAGAAAAAAGCAATAAAACAAAAGACGAGTACTGCATAAGGAGCCGAAGACAAATACAGGCTGGTTTCCGGAGAAGACTTCATTCCCAGGAACACAAAAACAGGGATAAGGCAGCCCGCCAGTATAGCCGACCACTTCTCTAACGCTGATTCATTTGCAAGCGTGATCTCAAAAAACTCTTTTAATGCTAATACAACAACTGCCAGTATCGCAGCAAAAAAGATATAATCATTGGACGCTTTAATAACCAGTATTATTAGCGGAATCGCTATAACTGCAGTTATTATTCTTTTAAACATGTAAACCTTTTTTGGTGAAAAGTATCGGTTGGGAAGAGCGTTAGCCTGCAGATATCTGCTCATCAGTAAGACCAAACCGCCTCTTTCTTTTCTGAAATTCTATTAAGGCTCTGTATAGATCATCTTTCCTGAAATCAGGCCATAAAACATCAGTCACATATATTTCACTGTAAGCTATTTGCCACAGCAAAAAATTACTTATTCTCAGCTCACCGCTCGTCCTTATTAAAAAATCAGGGTCCGGCAAACCTGCAGTATATAGATTTTCCGAAAAAATGTCCTCGTTTATGTCCACTGAAGACAGTTCTCCAGTTTCAATTTTTTTTGCAATTTCTGAAACAGCATTAATAATTTCCTCTCTGCCGCCATAACTTAAAGCAACACTAAGTACCATGCCAGTGTTATTTTTTGTTACCTCAACAGCCTCATTAAATACTTTAATAACAGATTTTGGTAATTTATCCAGCTCACCAATTCCCTGCAGTCTTACATTCTTTTCATTAAGTTCATTTACCTCTGAGCGCACATATTTCTTAAGCAGGCCCATTAGAGCCTTCACCTCAAGTTCAGGCCTCTGCCAGTTCTGGCTGGAAAATGCGTACAGCGTCAGCGCTTGAATATCGAGTTCGCGGCAGGCCCTGACAATCTCCTTAACCGACTCCATACCCTCCCTGTGACCCAAAATTCTTCTAAATGAACGTTTGTTGGCCCAGCGACCGTTTCCGTCCATTATAATGGCTATATGTTTGGGAAGTTTTTCTTTCTCAAGCTGTTTTAAAGACATCTATTTCCATTCCGTATTTGTAATAAGTACCTAAAATATCATAATGAATCTACAAGCTCAAGTCAATTCTCTCATAAACATAAGGGACTAAAAATATAATATCCATCTAAAAATACAGCGCATTATCAATTTTACAACCAGCTATGATTATGACCGATGGAAAGATTATTTTTCATTACTGCAAAACTATAAAAAAACGTCTGTCCTGCACACAGACAGGACAGACGTTAAGAAACAACTTACTTTAAACTTCTTAATATCGCAGGAATACTACTTAACTTGCTCAATTGCCTCGGTCGGACAGACTTCAGCACAGGCCCCACAATCTGTACATTTTGCAGGATCAATAACATATTTGTCATCACCTTCACTGATAGCCTCAACCGGGCATTCATCTGCACAGGTTCCACACGATACACAATCATCATTAATCTTATAAGCCATAACAAACACCTTCCCTTACTATTAGTATTATTGACTACTTAAAACTCCATTATTTCTTTTTCTTTTTTGTCGCCTATCTCATCACACTTCTTAACATACTCATCAGTGATTTTCTGAACTTCCTCCTGAGATTTAAACATATCATCCTCAGATATCAACTTATCATTCTTCGCTGCTTTTAAATCATCATTAATTTTTCTTCTATGATTTCTGACAGATACTTTCGCAGCTTCAGATATTTTCTTTACCATCTTAACAAGCTCTTTCCTTCTATCCTCTGTTAAGGGAGGAATCGGAACCCTTATAATTTTACCATCACTGTTTGGAGTCAAACCCAGATCAGCCTTCAAAATAGACTTTTCAATCTCTTTTATTACCTGGTTATCCCAGGGCTGTATAACAATCAGTCTGGCCTCAGGGATTGAAACATTTGCAAGCTGATTCAAAGCTGTTGGGGTTCCATAATAATCTACCCTTACACTGTCAAAGATCGACAGAGAAGCTCTTCCTGTTCTTACCTTACCCAGCTCCTTTTCATAGGATTCAATACTTTTATCCATATCTATTTTTAAGTTACTTAAAAGTTCTTTTTCCATATCTTAACCCCTTATGTATGTACCCGTTGATTCACCTGTGACTACTTTAAAGATATTTCCTGTCTTGTTAAGATCAAAAACAATTATAGGAAGGTTATTGTCCATGCATAATGTTATAGCAGTCAAGTCCATAACTTCAAGGTTTTTTTCTATAACTTCACGGTATGTCAGTTCTGTGAACCTTTTTGCGTCAGGACTTTTAATGGGGTCACTGTCATAAACACCATCTACCTTGGTCGCCTTTAAAATAACTTCGGCGTTTATCTCATTTGCCCTTAGAGCGGCAGCTGTATCCGTTGTAAAAAAAGGATTACCCGTGCCAGCGGCAAAGATGACCACCCTCTTTTTCTCCAAATGCCTGATTGCTCTTCTCCTGATATACGGTTCTGAGACCTGATCTATCTGTATCGCCGACTGGACCCGTGTTGGCACATCACGCTTCTCAAGCAAATCCTGCAACGCAAGACTATTCATGATAGTTGCAAGCATGCCCATATGGTCAGCACTTGTCCGGTCCATACCTTTTGCGCCCTCAGAAAGACCCCTAAAGATATTTCCACCTCCAATTACCACACCAATTTCTATTCCAAGATCAAAGAGATCTTTTATCTGGGCAGCGATATTATCCACAACGGAAGGGTCAATCCCATAAGAGCGTTCACCCTTAAAAACTTCACCGCTCAACTTAAGAAGTATTCTTTTATATTTTCTAACAGAACCGGATTCCATATTTACCTATTAGATATTATTATCAGTCACCAAGGTTGAATCTGACAAAACGTGCGATGTTAATATTTTCACCAAACTGGGCAATCGCGCTTTTAACAAAATCATTTATTTTAACCTTATCGTCCTTTACAAAATTCTGTTCAAGCAGACATACTTCTGAATAGAATTTTGAGATTCTTCCCTCAGCAATTTTTTCGATAATTTTTTCAGGCTTATTCTCATTTTTTGCCTGTGTCTCGTAAATCTGGCGCTCTTTTGCAATTACATCTTCAGGAACATCCTCTTTATTCAAATACTGAGGGCTTGCAGCAGCTACATGCATAGCTATATCTTTTGCAAAAGCAGTAAACGCTTCTCCCTTTGCAACAAAATCCGTCTCACAGTTTATCTCAACTAAAACGCCCAATTTATCTCCGGGATGAATATAAGAAATAATCTTACCATCTTTAGTCGCACGTCCTGACTTTTTATCTGCAGAAGAAATTCCCTTTTCCCTCAAAAACAAAACGGCCTTCTCCATATCACAGTCACACTCCTGCAAAGCTTTCTTGCAGTCCATCATTGGTGCGCCTGTTTTATCTCTCAGTTCTTTAACGGTTTTCGCATCAACACCCATTGTACATATCTCCTCTTCAGCAGCTCCAAAGGAAGCTGATAATCATTATATTATTTCTCGGCTGTTTTTGGCTCTTCCGCCTGTTTCTTTACCGCCTGTTCTTTTAAAGCTTCTTCCCTTTTTTGCGCTCCTTCAATAGTAGCATCTGCAATCTTTGAGCTGAAAAGCTTTATGGCACGGATAGCATCATCATTTGATGGTATTACAAAATCAATATCGTCAGGATCAGAATTTGTATCCACAAGAGCAATAACCGGAATATTAAGTTTCTTTGCCTCTGCAAAGGCAATTTTTTCTTTTTTAGGATCTACGATAAAAATAACATCCGGCACACCAGACATTTCCCGGATACCATTAAATACAAAATTAAGTTTTTTAATTTCGCGTTCATAAGAAAGAGCTTCTTTCTTTTTAAAACCTTCTAAGCTTCCGTCAACCCTCATGGTTTCAAGCTTCTTCATTCTTTCGATGCTTTTCTTAACCGTCTGAAAGTTTGTCAGAAGACCACCAAGCCACCGGTTGGTTACATAGTGCATACCAACTCTGTTGGCTTCTTCTTTTATAGCTTCCTGAGCCTGCCTTTTGGTTCCGACAAAAAGTACTTTTCCGCCATTTGCAGCTACATCTACCACAAACCGGTAAGCATTTTTTACAAGCACCACCGTTTTTTGAAGATCTATTATATGGATACCATTCCTGGCACCATAAATATACTTCTTCATTTTTGGATTCCACTTACTGGTTCTGTGACCAAAGTGGGAGCCTGCTTCTAACATTTCTTTCATATCAATTATTTTAGCCAAGGATCTTCCTCCTTACATTTAGCATGCAGATAAATTGCAGTTTTTGCACCTGCAACAGGTTTATTCGTAACCTTTAACCCTTTATACATGCTGATTATTGGTTTATACCGATTGTTTACCAGTATTCTAATATTGCTAGTCTTTTCAATAAGACTAAATTTTACTTTTATATCATAAATATTTTTTATCTGCAAGATTTTTACTTTTTTTACCCAAGTAAAACCATTACGATTTTAAAAATATTAAATATTTACATATATAGCATTTCTTTATTATATATATGACAATGAATTGTAATGATTTGATTTAATTTATAAATAGTAGAAATAAATGTTATATTAGTATTTAAATTTGCAGATTATTGTTTTTTATACATAATATCATTATTCAATCTTACCTGCTCAACCTTCAACTTAACATATTTTTTCAAAAACTTTTTCACCAACTCTCTTAAAACTGGAATCAGAAGTATAAAACCGGCCGTGTCAGTAATAAGCCCCGGGGTTAACAAAAAGGCGCCTGCCACCAGAATAAGGAAACCTGAGAAAAGATCATCTGTGGGGACTATTCCTGAATTCATGTTTTTTTGAATTCTAAACAGACACTCAGTCCCTGCAGACCTGACCATCAGGGCTCCTGCCATACCGGTAATAACAATTATCAATATAGTTTCAAATAAACCTATCATTGTTCCTACCTTGATTAGAACAGCAAGTTCAACAAAAGGGACTATAGTAAAAAGTAAAAAAAGTTTTAAAAGCATTTATTTCCTCTTTTCAAAATAAAAAAGTCTCAAAAAAATATATACGATACTTCGCCTGCATAAGAACTGTTCAAGGTCACTAGTACACTATTTAAAAAAGCAAGACTCCGAGTTCAAAATTTCAGATCCCTGCATTTATTTACTATTTTATGACCTTTATAATCATGCCGATTTTTAAAGCAGGAAGCTTTTCAGGGTCCCAGGCATTAATAAGTGCAACCTTCTTCAGGTCGTTTTTTGGTCTTTTCATTTTTTTAATAATCGAAATCAGTGTATCCCCTCTTTTTACTTTATAAAGTGAAATTCTGTTAGGATGGACATTTTTAATTTCTTTTGGAGAAAGAATCCTAAAACTGTTTATAGTCTTTTCAAAAAGATTAACTACGTTTTTAAAGTTCTCTGTTTTTGTATACCCATTGATATAAAACACCTTATCATTCTGAAGAAAAAAACCCATCCTCAAAACAACATTACCCAGACCACTTGTTTTTGCGCTGTACGTACCCACATATGTTTCCAGCCCTTCCACTCTTTTTCTGTCCCCGAAAATCTTTTTCAGCCCAAACTTTTCTGCGATAACTGCCGCAGCCTCCTCAACGCTCCTTTTCTTTGAAAGAGTATGGAGATTAAATTCAATGAAGGCCTCATCCTTTTTATCTGTTGCTATTACGGCCTGCGGCATATTATTTATTTTCCAGTCAGGAGGAAAAAGAAGTTCCATCTTAAGGCCCGGATGCGTAAACTTATTTCCCACAATAATGCCTTCCCTGGGATCATCTCCAACAACAAGACCCTCAAGGTTTTTTAAGTATTTTAGCCTGCCTGGATTTGAAGTATTCTGATAAACATCTTCGCACAGAGTCTTGTTATTAACATCTGCAATACGTTTTACAGTTTCAGGATGGGTTGCAAACAGACTGGTATGGGTTTTTTTCCCTCCGCTGTACTGGTCAAGAAGGTTAAGTGTTTTAAGCATTGAACCAATTGCACAGGCATCATAACCCGCTTTCCCCGCATATCTTAGCGCAAGCATATCCGCTTCTGTCTCATATGCCCTGCTGTAGCCGCTTGAAATAGAAACAAATACTAAATCCATAAAACTGCTGAAGTCGGCAAGCCCGGGCACAAATATCGATGCGATAGCTGCCCCATACTGATAAGAAGCCGCCTTTGTATGCTGCCGGACAGAATGCCTGGCAGTCACATGACCGGTTTCATGAGCCAAAACTCCTGCAAGCTCAGCCTCACTGTTCATATGAGCCATAAGACCACGGGTAACAAAAATATAACCACCAGGAAGAGCAAAAGCATTGACTATCGGTGAGTTAAGAACTGTAAAACGATAAAAAAGGTCAGGCCGGTCTGAAGACTCAGCGATTAATTGACCCACTGAGTTAACATACTGCTGAAGGGCTTCTGATTCATAAATTCCGTACTCCCGTGCGATCTCAGGAGCCATTTTCTTCCCGATATCAAGCTCCGTCTTTTCACTCATTAGCACAAACTCATTTTTTTTTGTCGCAGGATTAGTCGCACAGCCGAAAAAGAACAGTACTGATAAAGCAATCAAAAAACTTAATCTTTTTAGACCCATCTCCTACTCCCTGTAATGTTTATATATTTAATATATCATAATTTCAGGTTCAAACTAACCATATTATTCTAGAAAAAATCACGGATAAATCGTTGATTTCTGTTATCTATACCCAACTATTTTATTTGTCTTGATTTGTCAAAATTTTAATGATAATATTTCTGTTTATTCAAACATTGATTGTGGCGGTGTAGCTCAGGTGGTTAGAGCATACGGCTCATATCCGTAGTGTCCGGGGTTCGAGTCCCTGCACCGCCACCATTTCAAACTCCAACACAATTCAGGAACATCCAAAAGCCCCTTATAAATTAGGGGCTTTCTTGTTTTTAGTGTCTTTTGCAATCCGATAAAATCCATTGACATTGACGGTATGTGACGGTATATTTTGGGCAAAAGTACCGTCAAGGCAAAACAGATACCGTCAGGAGGGCAAAAAATGGCGCTTTCAGATGCTAAGGCACGAAACGCAAAGCCAAAACAAAAAGCTTATAAATTGAGCGATGCAAATAGTCTTTATTTGCTTGTAGTGCCAGCAGGCGGGAAATATTGGCGCTTTGATTATCGGTATGAAGGCAAAAGAAAAACACTTGCACTTGGCACATACCCTGAAGTCAGTTTATTACAGGCACGGGGCAAAACCTTAGAAGCACGTTAAGCTATAGCTCAAGACATAGACCCAGGACAGCAAAAGAAGGCGCAGAAACAAACGCAGGCCGCAACAAAAAACAGTTTTGAAGTGGTTGCACGGGAATGGCATACCAAGTTTTTACCGACATGGACTACAGGGCACAGCAAAACTATCATTTCACGTCTTGAGCGTAACGTGTTTCCATGGCTGGGAAAAAACCCGATTGATAAATTAACTGCACAGGAAGTTCTGCGAGTACTCCGACTTGTAGAAAGCAGGGGTGCAATCGAAAGCGTCCACCGGATAAAGATCATTTGTGGACAGGTGTTCAGGTATGCTATAGCAACAGGCCGGGCAGACCGTGACCCGACAGCAGATTTAAGGGGCGCCCTTGCACCTGTACAAACTAAGCATATGCCAGCTATCACAGACCCGGAACAGTTAAAAGGACTTTTAAAGGCAATAGATACATACAAGGGCAGCTTTATTGTTAAATGCGCTATACAACTTCAGGCCCTTACTTTTGTAAGACCGGGTGAACTGCGACATGCTGAATGGTCAGAGATCGACCTTGAGGCAGCTCAATGGTGCATACCGGCTGAAAGAATGAAACTTAGAGAACCCCATATTATACCGCTATCCGTTCAGGCAGTGAACATTCTCAAAGACCTTAAACCCTTGACCGGAAACGAACGCTTTGTATTTCCGGGCGGTCGCTCCAATTTACGCCCATTATCTGAAAACGCTGTTTTAGCGGCACTTGTCAACATGGGTTACAAAGGCATAATGACCGGGCACGGATTCAGGGCAACAGCACGAACCATACTTGATGAAGTGTTGCAGCAACGTGTTGACCTTATTGAACACCAGCTTGCACATAAAGTGAGAGACGTTAACGGACGTGCATACAATCGCACTGCACACTTGCCAGCACGCCGGAAAATGATGCAGTTGTGGAGTGATTATATTGACGGACTCAAGGCCGGTTCAAAAATATTGCCTTTAAAGAAGACACAGTAAAAATACATAGAGGGGATAGACCTTTCAGCAGAGCTAAAACCTTACCTGACATCAATTCACTATTCTATGCAACAATCCTAAAAATTAGAAAATAAATAATTAACATTACCATAAGTAATATGAACTCTTGCTATATTCAAGGTTATGGCACCCATTAAAAGGTCAATGTCAATAGGAAACACCTCTCCCGTTACAAAAATCCTTATTTTGTTTGCATTACGCTCACCATGATAAACCTGCCGCTTTTGTTTTGCACCCGAGATTTCATTTTT
>Ga0307989_1000271_pt1 | contig 36295 bp, 37 predicted proteins | sample EllFjometagen185_FD_203164 | JGI IMG/M metagenome (GOLD analysis project Ga0307989, IMG submission 203164) | Marine microbial communities from Ellis Fjord, Antarctic Ocean - #185 | ecosystem: Environmental > Aquatic > Marine > Unclassified | place: Southern Ocean | collected 2014-10-08 | reverse complement strand
GTAAAAGAATTAAATCCAAAGAAAATAAATCCTTAAAAATTCCTTAGAAGAAAATCACGCAACAAAAAAAAGTCGCAACCTAAATAGACATAGTCAACACTCCATCCAGCTTTTAAAAAAAACTATTGATAATATTATGCCCCAGCTATGTCAAAAGTCAAAAGTAAGACCATTTGGACTTCATGCCATTCGCCATCACATCGCAGTACAGCTTGCTCATAAGAATTGGCCTTTAATTAAAATTCAAAAATTTCTAAGACATAAAAGAACCACTACAACGGATATCTATCTTCGGTCATTAGTTAAAATTAAAACCAATGGAGTATCTATTCTTGATGAAATCGAAAAGAATATGAAAGAAGGCGAAAATATTTTTTAAATTTGCTGTAATTGAATCTTTTTCTTAAAAAAATAAATTATATTCTTGATTTTTGTGATTTTTTCTCATATTCATTAAATATATCATACACTAACCCTCAAATAGAAAAGGAGATTAGATATGTTGTTAGAATTCCAAGTTGAGAACTATCTCTCTTTTAAAGAAAATAATATTTTAAGCATGATTGCATCATCTTCGAAATCAAAAAATGAGTTGTCTGATTCAATCATCGTTAAAGACAAATACAAAATACTGAGTAGTGTCGCAATTTTTGGTGCAAATGCTAGTGGGAAAAGCAATTTTCTAGACGCTCTTCAATTCATGAAAAAACTGATTTTTAATTCAGCTCGAGAAAGCCAAGTGGGTGACGAAATTGCAGTTAATAGTTTTAAATTGAATTCGAGCACCGAGAACGAACCATCATTGTTTGAAATGACCTTTATCGTTCATGATGCAATATACAGAAATGAACGGAAAGATATTGTATTTCGATATGGATTCCAAGTTAGCAAAAAAAGGATCCGCGCTGAATGGCTATTTGGTAGATTCACTGCGCAAGAATCTTGCCTATTCACACGTGTCATGGATGAATTTAAATTTGGTGACAAATTCAGTGAAGGCAAACGAGTATATAGGGCAATTGGAAAAATCCGAGAAACAACCTTATTTCTCTCATTAATAGCATCAATTAAAGGAGAAAATGCCCCTATTACTAACAGCATTATGGAATGGTTTAAAAAGCTAAGGGACCTCACAAGCATTGCTGATGAGCGTATTTATGGTGTTACTGCGAATTTGATGACAGATAGAGCTATGAAAGAAAAAATTATCAAATCATTTTGTCTTGCAGATATTTGTGTTGAGAACATTAATATTGAAAAAGAGCCCTTAGATATCGCTGATCTGCCCAATTTTATTAAAAAAGACCTTGAAAAAAAAGGCGACCTGAAGGAGTTACACACTCTTTCGGTAAAGACACAACACCTGAAATATAATAAAGCGAAAGAAGAGATTGGATTGGAAACTTTTGATTTCGACAATGAAGAATCAGATGGATCTAAAAAGTTTTTTGCTCTCATTGGTCCAATTTTAGATGCTTTACAACAAGGACTTGTCTTAATTATCGATGAAATTGATGCCAGGCTTCACCCAAGCCTCTGCAATGTACTAATTTCACTTTTTAACTCGAAAGAATCGAATAAAAATAATGCTCAAATTATCTTTGCAACACATAACACACAAATTATGAATCGAAGAAAACTAAGACGAGACCAGATCTATTTTGTTGAAAAAAATAAATATGGTGAATCTGAGCTATATTCTCTTCTTGACTATAAAAAGGTTCGTAATGATGCTTCTTATGATAAAGATTATTTATTAGGCAAATATGGTGCTGTTCCTTATTTAGGCAATTTTGAAGCGTTTGTTGCTGGAGATGAGTAATGGGAAGTGACGATCTATATCATTTAAAAAAAAGGAAGCAACTAAAACGTAACAAAAAAAAGACAAAAGAGTATAAAAATAGTATGCTTATCGTCTGCGAAGGCGAACAAACTGAAAAAAACTATTTCGAAAGTTTCCCCGTTTCAAATATTAAAGTAAAAACAATAGGAACCGGCAGAAATACAGAATCGCTTATAGGCCAAGCGATAGAAGAATGGATAAATTTTTCTGAGGAAAATAAATTTTATGAAAAGCTCTGGTGCGTTTTTGACAGAGATAGCTTCTGTCAAAGATCTTATGATGGTGCATTCAGAAAAGTAGTAACTGAAGAAAAGAAGTTGAATCGAAAATTCAAACGAAGAGTTGGAAGAAAAATAAATATCTCTATTGCATATTCCAATGAAGCATTTGAATTATGGTATCTGCTACACTTTGATTATATTGACTCATCATTATCTCGTTCTGAATATCAAAGAATGCTAACCGCAAGAATGAATAAAAAATACGAAAAGAATGATCCGTCAATATATCAATTTTTCGAAAATTTATCAAAAAGCACAAATGGTCAAAAAGGACAACTTTTTGCAATTAATAATGCTAAGAAACTTAGAGTTAAAATTCCAAATGGCTTAAAGCATAACTACAACCCATCCACTAAAGTTGATTTATTGGTTGAAGAATTAAACACATATTTAAAATTATGACTTTGATTTTTATAACTAAGTTGTTGGGAACGATTCAAGTGGTGTCAAAAATGGTGTCACTTTTTTCCGGGAACCAGATTTTTAAACTCTTTTTAAACTGATTAATAATTCCAAAAGCCATACTACGAATAGGTTATACGCTATTAATGATACTTTCAAAAAATCAATATCTCGCCTGTTAAGCGAGTTTTTTTCATTAATTTTTTACAAGATTATTTTGGTCATAAAACATTCTGAATGCAAATAATATTACCTGATTTTTGTGAGCACTACTGGTACGGTTCTGAGAGATTGATTTCGGGCGGCGAGTGAGCCTGGCTATAGGGTTGGGTGAATCAAGGTTCAAGAAATCCCCAACACTATCCCTGTTAATCTGCATCTTAACTCAAAACAAACCACAATCTGCAGCACCCATTAATTATTCATCTAAAAGTTTATACGGATTAATATGAAGTCGTTTTGAAATCTTGTTTCCCAATGGTCAAAACCCCTGGGTTTTGACCATGTATTATTTAAAAAATGTCAACAGGGCATGAAGATTGGTAAGCGGATGCGGCGGACATCCTGGGATAAACAGATCCACGGGTAAAATAGTATCCAGGCCTTGTGCTATTTCCGGACTTCCCACAAAAGGTCCCCCTGTTATGGAGCAGCTTCCCACTGCAATGACAACCTTTGGATCAGGAATCGCTTCATAGGTCGTTAACAATGCTGTTTTCATATTTCTGGATACAGGGCCAGTCACAACAATACCATCTGAATGGCGGGGGGATGCCACAAAATTTATACCAAAACGGGCCAGATCAAAAAACGGAGTTGCCAACACGTTTAGATCTGCTTCACAGGCATTACAGCCTGCGGCTGATACCTGTCTCAGCTGTAAAGACCGGCCAAATAATTTTTTAAAATGTTGTTTTGAGTGTTCGGCAAGAGCTGGAAGATCTCCATCAGTCAACAGATGTTCTTTTTTGGAAGTGGAAATTTCAAAATCGCCGGTGAACTTAACAAATGCTCCATTTGAGATGCGTTCACATGTGCCGCAGAATACACATCTTCCCATATCAATTTTTTTTAAACCAATATCAATGGCATCTTGAGGGCAAGCATTTGCACACATTTCCACTATCTTTTGAGATACATCTTTTTGTATGATGGGTCTTCCACGATACCGTTCAAATACAGCCGGTTTTTCTTTAGGATAGCTGCATGTTCTATAACCCTGTTCAAATCTATTTTTAAGTGTATTGAGCATTTAAGACTCTCTTTATATTTTTCTTATTGTTAAAGATCAAATCCACAATAAGAAAGGTTAAAACTTTTATTATTTAAGGGAAAATCAGATATTCCCGTATCCCGTAAAGACATGGCAAGGCCATTCCAGTTATGAAAAGAAGGGTCCTTAACCTTGTATCGAAGTATTTTCCCTTCTTTATCCGTCAACATCACATGGGATACTTCACCCCGCCAGGCCTCATTCAGGGTGACCACAAAAGAAGAGGCCGGTAAATTATAGCTACCATCATTCACACACTTTGTTTCAACAGGCAATCCGATCAAAGACTGGATGATATCAAGGGATTGCAGTACTTCATCATATCTTACCCTTGCACGGGCATATACATCACCGGACGGCTTTTTATTTTCAGGAATAGCTATCCGGGTATAATGTTCAGTGGGGAAACTGCGGCGAACATCATAGGGGATGCCGCAGGCACGACCGGCCGGGCCTACCAGGCCTAACTTCTCAGCATCAAGGGTGCTTACAATGCCACAGTCTTCAAAACGGGCCCGCACCGTTGAAGCTGAAAAAAGAAGTTCAAGAACGTGTTCCACCTCGGGTCTCAATTCTTTGAGCCGTTCATCAAGGATTTTTCGCATATCATCGGGCAGGGAGAAACGAACACCTCCGGGGCGAACCAATCCTTTTCCAAACCGGTTGCCGCACAGCAAAAGAGACAAATTTAAAAAATCCCCCCGCAACCGTCCAAAATAATTGGCCGGCGGTAAAAATGCAACATCCCCGCTCAATGCGCCCAGATCACCAATGTGATTGGCAAGCCGCTCCAGTTCCAGGGCAATACTTCGAATGATCCGGGCACCCCTGTCGGGTTTAACCTGGGTCAGTGCCTCAACGGCCTGCGCCATACAGAGCCCGTGACCAATAGTTGTATCCCCTGCAATATTTTCAGCAAGGATCGGCAATCTTTTTGCCTGAACATTATAGAGGAGATTTTCCACTGCCCTGTGCTGGTAGCCCAGATGAATTTCCAAATTCAGTACACGTTCACCAATGCAGTTAAACCTGAAATGGCCGGGTTCTATGACGCCTGCATGAACCGGTCCCACTGCAACCTCATGGATTTCATCTCCCTCAACCTGATAATACTTATAATTACCCGGGATATCTTGTTCATAATCATTGCCAAACACATCCGGCATATTTCGATAATTAGGGTGATACCGGACCATTTTGAGCCAGGGGTGGCCCTCAGGCCGGATTCCAAATTGTTCAGCAATTTCCCTTTCAAACATATGAAACGGCTCGCAGGTTTGACTGAAAGAAGGATATACATCCAGTGCATCACACCCTGCAACAAGAAGTTTGTCAGTTCTCAAAACAGCCATGAGTTTCATGGCACCATCATCCTGATAGCCGAAATACTGAACAACCTTTCCCCCTTCTTTTACAATGTCCAAAGCATTTTTTTGGAATTCATCAAAAGAAAGATGGGGAATCTGTTCTCTTGCCAGCTTTTCACCATTTGAAATTTCTATAAAAGCAGTTGTCATTTAAGTCCTCCGCCAATGGCAGTCACTGCATCAATTATCGTTTGATACAATGTATCCGGCATATAGAAACATAATATCAGGGATGTTAATAACAGTATATATTGAGGCCAGACCATGCTGGCCTTTTCTTTTAAGGCGATTGTAATATCCGGATCTGAATCATCAAAAGAAATTTTCATGACCTGGTTTGCAAACCCGGCAAAAATGACACAGAGACTCAAAATAAAAATACCTGCTGCTATATAGTGACCCGTTTTAAATGCACCGACAATAATAAACAATTCTCCAATAAAAATGCCAAAGGGAGGAAATCCTGATATACCGGCAAAACCTGCAAAGAAAGCCACAAATGTTTTGGGCATCCGGGTGACCATATTTCCTGTATTTTTAATGAACCTGTCACCATACCCCAGTAAAATATTCCCGGATGACAAAAACAGAGAAGATTTGATCAAGCTATGGTGGATCATACAGATCATCGCCCCATATGCTGCGATACCGCCGATACCTGTTCCAACTGCTATGATTCCCATGTTCTCGATACTGGAATAGGCAAGCATTCTTTTATATTCGTTTTGTTTAAGGATAAATGTTGCTGCTGCCAGGATAGACATCAAACCAAAAGCGATGAGAATCGTACCTGAAAAATCATTTAACCCTGCTGCATGCATAATTTTATTTGTCTTAAAAATGCCCAGGTATGCACAATTTAAAAGCACCCCGGATAATAGTGCTGAAGCAGGGCTGGGTGCTTCGCTATGGGCATCGGGAAGCCAGGTGTGCATGGGTGCGAGACCCATTTTTGTGCCATACCCAACCAGGATAAATACAAATCCTGCTTTCAGCCACATGGGATCCATTGTTTTGGCCACCTGTGTAAGTGCTGAAAAAGAGAGTGGCGCATCAACATGACCAATGTCCATGGAAAGGGTAATCAGGACAGACCCCAACAGTGCCATGGCAATCCCCACAGAACAGATGAGCACATATTTCCATGTGGCTTCAAGGGAAGCTGCAGATCTGTGGGTATAGATCAGTGGTGCGCTGGCAAGTGTTGTGGCTTCTATGGCGATCCACATGACCATGATATGGTCCGATAAGGTTACCATTGTCATGGTTGATAAAAACAGTATCATGGACCCTGTAAATATATTTTCGTGCTGGAGGTCACTTTCTTCCAGATATGCAACCGTATAGATAGAAATCAAAAAAAACAGCAGTGAAATAACCAGAAGCGATAACAGGCCTTCCGGGGTAACAGCAAAATAACTTTTAAAAATTGCTTCGGGTCTATTTTTCCATAAAAGGAGCGAAAGACAAAGATGAATCGCTCCTGTCCCTACTAAAACCTGGCGAGCCACCGCCTTTGGAAGGAAAAAAGCAATAATACCTATTATAAAAGGAGTCAGAAAAACAATTTCTACCATACATAACACCTATTCTTTTAAATTTCTAAGGTTAGCCGTATCAACGTCATCAAAGGTTCGTTTGATATTTTGAAGTATAATGGCCATAATCATAACGCCGGCAAGCACATCCAGCAAAATTCCGAATTCAACAATATGTCGGGCACGAACTGAAATTGTTGTTCCAACAAGATAAATTCCATTTTCCATCATTATATAACCCAATACCATGGCAATGGCATTTCTCCTGGCAATTAACAAAAACATTCCTGCAACCAGGAGCGCTATGGCGGTTGGAAATAAAAGCGTAAAATCACTGATGGACGGTATATTCAACTGGCGGCTGGTATATGTGGCTGCAACGATTAATCCAAGACCGCACAGTATGGAGGCGTGAAACCCGACAATGGGTTCTACCTCTCTTTTGATGGCCACCTTTTTTATGGCAAAATAAATACTCATTGGAATAATAATGCCCCTGATGCATAATGTTGCAAGGGTAAAAACCACTCCACCGGCCGCCATATCGTGACCAATAAATAAAGGCACCATGGACACGACAACTCCCTGGAAAGCAATGACTTTTATCAGTCCCGGGAGCCGGCTAGCGCCAAAGGTAAATAAAACGGACAGCAGTACAAGGGATAAAATTGTATCAACCGGATGTAGTATCATTTGATAAACTCCAAAGTGATAATGGTTGCAAAAAAGGCCAATGCAAATGATGTCAGGACAAATTGCGGAACTTTATCCATTCTGTACCGGGCAATCACGGATTCAGTTACACCAACCGCAACATACACTATGACAAGCCCTGCGATGTACAAACCAAAATTAAGCCAGAAAAATCCCAGGTCAAACGGTAAAATCAATCTTGAAACAATGGTTGAATAGAAAAAGAGTTTGCAGAATGAGCCCAGTTCAATCAATCCGAAATCAGGTCCGCTGTGATCTAAAACCATGACTTCATGAATCATGGTCAATTCCAGATGTGTGGCCGGATCATCAACTGGAACCCTTGAATTTTCAGTCAACAGGACAATAAAAAAGGAAATGACAACAAATAATAAGGGAGCCCCGGCCAGGTTCCAAAGCCCTATGGTATTGTCACCTGTAAAATATGCCGATAGTTGAAGATCACCTGTCAACCGATAAAAAAAGATCAAAATCATAAAGGTTGTGGCTTCGCAAATAATCGGGAAATAGGCTTCTCTTGCAGCCCCCATACCTTCAAAGGGAGATGCTGTGTCCATGGCTGCGGCAATGGTAAAAAAACGACCGATTCCCATTATATATAAAATAAATATAATGTCTCCGTTAAAGGAAAAAATCGGCTGATGCCCGGCAATGGGAAGAAACATGAGAACCGTAGCAGCAGAAGCCAGTGAAATGATCGGCCCGAGCCTGAACACCAGTGTCGTGCTGGTACTGTAAACGGATCCTTTTTTAAAAAGCTTGATTAATGTATAATAATTAATCAGCAAAGGCGGCCCTTTTCTCCCTCCGAAAAAAGCCTTTACTTTTAGGATAGCCCCTGAAAAAAAAGGTGCCATTAAAACTGCAAGAAGCCAAAGAAGAATGGATTCAATCATAAAGTCTTCCCATTTTATTTAGGATTAAAAATTTTATAAATTATACGGAAAGTTGCATTTAAGTAATTTCATTTCCGATCATTAATTTTATATAAAAAACAACAACAAGATGATAGCCAGTAAAATATAACCAATATAAAGATGGATATCACCATGTTGAATCCATCTCAATTTATCAAATAAAAACAGCACTGGGTTAACAATTACCCGATTCATATGGAGCTCTGCAATATCATTTACATGACTTTTGTAATAGGTTTTTAAGGGGAATCGTCCTGTAATTTTCGGATGATCTTCGCTTAATGGTGCTGCAGGCCGGAAAAAGTCAAGGATAAAGGATGCATAGGAAGACCCTGTATACTGCATTTTAACCGTTGGCTGGGAAAATCCACATCCCCATGTTCCTGCACTTCCAATAATTTTATTCCTGTAAAAAAACCATCGAATGGCGATCACCAATATTACAACCACAAGAAAGACAACTGCTGCAAAGGTAATATTTCCAGCCATCTGCCCAAATGGTTCAGGAGGAACACGGCCAATTCCGAGCCCCAAAGCTGATACGGCTTTAACAGGCATCCAAAGAATAAGCTTTGGGAATATACCGATGAGGACACAGGCACAGGCAAGAATCGACATGGACAAAAGCATGCTTGGCCCTTTTTCATCTACATTAACAGCGGCTTTCGTCCTTGGTTCACCTAGGAAAGCGATACCAATGACCTTTGTAAAGCAGGCCAGTGCCAGGCCGCCGATAAGGGCAAGGCTGACAATGCCGATGATACTCATGATAAAGGCTGACTTATCAAGGGACACGCCCTTAAATCCTGCAATATATATAAAAAACTCTCCCACAAATCCATTGAAGGGCGGCAGGCCACAGATGGCAAGAGAACCGATGATAACGGCCGTTCCCGTAATTTTCATATTTTTCAGTAATCCGCCCAGGGCGTCAATGGAACGGGTCCCCGTCTTGTGAAGCACCATGCCTGCACCCATGAACAAAAGGGTTTTAAATATGGAATGATTCAGAATGTGAAGAAATCCTCCTGTAAATCCAAGAACGGCCATCAAAGGATTTTGGGAAGAAACGCCAATCATCCCTATGCCTAATCCGATTAAAATAATGCCGATATTTTCAACACTGGAATAGGCGAGCAGCCGTTTAAGATCCTGCTGGCCAAGAGCATAAACTATCCCTAATATACCTGATACCACTCCTGTCACAAGTACAATATTTCCAAAAAGAGGGGTGGGGAAATCCAAAAGGACATATATTTTTATAATGCCATAAATACCTGTTTTAATCATGACTCCGGACATGACAGCGGAAACATGGCAAGGGGCTACAGGGATTGAAGCGGTTTCAGCAACATGAAAAGGGAACACACCCGTTTTTGTACAAAAACCGATAAAGGTAAAAATGAATACCAGAATTTTCGCGGTTTCCGGAAGAGAATCCATTCCTCCAAATCCAAAACTGCCAGTATAACCATAAACGATTCCAAATGCCGCAAATATGAACATGGCCCCAACATGGGAAAAAATAAAATACAAGTACCCGGCCCTCCGACTTTCAGACGAGTTATGCTTGTAAATGACGAGAAAAAAGGAGGACAGGGACATGATTTCCCAGGAAAGCATGAATGTAATCATATTTGCGGCGGTTACTACCAATGCCATGGAGGCAATGAGAATACTGAAGAAAAAATAATTGACTGCAGTTTTCATACCATTTTCTGAATTATCCATGTAATGGAAACTGTAAATAGCGGAAAGAAGGGACACTGCAAAAATAGCCACAAGAAAAAAAGCAGAAAGTCCATCTATTTGGAATGTCAGTGAAAAAACGTTGAGATATTTAAAGGAAGTAGCAGCAGTTCCAGACTGAACAAGTTTTGTCACAGCATCGATCAAGCCCAAAAAGCAACCGGCGCTTAACAAAAAAACCGTAGTGGTTCTAGCGAATTTTGCCTGTTTTACTAAAAAAAGGGAACATAAGCCTCCTAATAGTATTAGCAGTAAAGATACAAAAAATTGACTCATAAATTCCCCATTCTAATTAATTCTTTTATCCGGCAATTTTAAGGATAGTGCAGGTTGTATATGGAATGAACTTTTAAAAATGAATTTTGAAGGCCATGCATCTTTTCATATTCAAGCCTTTTTATCGCATTTATATAAGTTTTTCTTGTCAAATTTATATCCATAATTTCAGCAATACCTAATCCTATATTTTTTTAATAAAACAGTTTTAAATAAAGTAGAACTTTGTTTTTGTCAAGAGTTAGATTACAAAACTAGCAAATTAGCGGTATGTAATTTAAGAAATGGTTTTAAAAATTAATGGCGGGAAACTATGGGCCGGTCCTCAGAATCTATATCAATTCCTATGGTATCGCCGGTTTTAAACCCGAGACGCAAAAATTCCTTGACCACTTTATTATGGCGGGAAACATTCCAATAGGCTGACCAGAGTGGATTTCGTACGGTGTCAATACCATATGCATCATGGCTGCACAGGTTGATTCTAAATTTGTGTTTTGCAATCAATGTGTCAGCTTCAGCAAGAAAAATATCAATTTTGTATAGGTTATTGTGCAGAGCTTTTGACAAGGTTTTCTGAAGCTCAGGCCAATCTTCCAGGTAATGGCTGGTGATCTGGTAAAGCTCGCTTGAATCCTGTATGGAAAACCCCAGAATAGCAAATCGCTGGTGCCTCAGGGCAAAAGACTCAAGTTCTTTTTCATATGCCTTTATGCTGGTTATGATATCATTAATACCCGGCTTTGGATCTTTGTACTTCTGGACAAGATCTTCACATTGGCTGATAATATTAATATAAAAGGCCTTGTTGTCCATCACATAAACCGGTCTTTCCCTGTAATTTCTTCGTTTCCGCATGCGTCTTATGCCATCAAGCCTGATGGAACGCTCACTTTCTTTTTCTTCCAATGTCTCAATATTTGAAATGTCCTTGGCTTGCACAACATGGATCTCACCATCTGTGGAAATAATATATTCAATCTCGCATCTGAATCCCAAGAACTTTTGTATATTTTCTGAAAGCTTTAACAATCTTTGATCATGGGGCACCTTTGTGATAAAAGGTTCGCTGTGAACCTTTTGGGTGCGGTTCCTGCAATAACCGAATTCCCAATGGTTGACGAGCTTTTTTGCCATCACACTGGAACCACTGACAAAGGGCATAACGATTATACCCATTTCATTTATATCAATTTTTGGCGCATGATTAAATTTTTGCTGCCGATGGATGGACAATTGTTTCGATGTTTCAGCAATTTTAATCATCCGGTTTCGCGCATATTTTATCCCGCCGATGTCCGCATATGTTTCAAGTGAATCAAATGTACCGCCCTTATATCCTGATTCCAGAGGATGTGCGCTTCTTGCTATAACTTTATAACTTTCACGGTGTTTTTCTAAAAATATATTAAGCCGCTCAAAATCCTGGGTGTTGAATTTATCAGCCGACACATAAATAAAATCCGGAACATTAAATTTCTTTTGTCGAAGTTTTTCCAGTAATTTTGCTTTTTCAGGTATTTTGTTTTTCATGCTTAGCCTTGACTTTTATAGCAACTTTCAATAATTTAAATGAAATCTGACCAATTAATTTGGTTGGCCACTAACTCTTTTTTAGGTAACATATGTCGAAACGGAATGCAATACTTACCGCGGCCATCCGGCTGTCTTCACCAAACGGGTTCAAGGAATCTCAATCTTACTCTAAATCCAATATAACCAAAAACCTCAACTTTGAAATGCCTTCAAAAGTCCTTCTGGTGGATGATGAAAAAGAATTTGTACAGACCCTGTCAGAGCGGTTGCAAATGCGGGATATGGGAACTGCCGTTGTCTATGGCGGAAAATCAGCTTTGGAATTGATTGGTAATGATACCCCTGAAATAATGATAATTGATCTGAAGATGCCCGTAATTGACGGCATAGAACTTCTAAAACAAGTGAAACAAACACAACCTGAAATCGAAATAATTGTTCTTACAGGTCATGGATCTGAACAGGACAAAAAAACCTGCATGGATCTGGGAGCCTTTGCATATATGCAAAAACCTGTTGATATTAATTTATTAAGTGATTCTCTTAAAAATGCATATATGAAGATCAAGGCAGTTGATTAAAAATATGCCTTGAGCGCATTCCAAGATGCAATAGCTAAAATTATGAAGCGATTAAAAAAATTCAAACCTGCATTCTGGGACCATCGGGACATTGCCGGCAAACATCCGAAAACCAGCTTTAATTTTCGGCGCAAGTGGAAGCTGCTTGTTTTATTTACCTCTTTTATGGCCCTTTTGCCTCTTTTTGTCATGACTCTTGTGGATTTTAGCCTCACCCGCCGGGTCATTGAGGATGAGGTAAAAAACAGCATGTCAAAAATTCTAAACGCTGCAGTAAGTTCTATTTCATTTTCCACAGACCTTAAAAAATCAGCACTTGACTACATAGCCCACTCTGATCCAGGAGAAGACAATGACATATTTGTTGTCAATAAAGATGGCACTTTACTAACCACCTCTTTTTATTATGGGAAGTCAGGCACGCCCAATGCAGTTAATACCAAGTTGTTCAAAGAAATGGCCGGTATTGAAAAGGATGTTGCACTAAACAAAAAGCCCGTCATCACAGGATATGCCAGGATAAAGGAGTCCTCTTTAATATTAGTTCTGACCAAATGCGAAGAAGAACTTACAGACCTGTGGCTCAAACCCAGGCTCAAGCTGGTTGGGTATCTGGCAGTCAGCATTATGCTGATTTTATTATCCATCATGGGTACGTCAACTTATCTTGTGCGACGTATTCATTCTGCAGATCGCAAAAGGAGTGAAGCACTTCACCATGCAGAATATGCAAAAAAACTGGCTTCCATAGGCCGACTGGCATCGGGAGTTGCTCATGAAATCAATAACCCTCTGGCGATTATCAATCAAAAAACAGGTTTGATTATAGACCTTCTGACAATGAAAAAAAAACTTTCTTCCGTAGAGCGGATTGTTCCCCTTGCAAATGATGTTCTTGACACAGTTAAACGGTGCGGTACCATCACCAGACGGCTGTTGGATTTTGCCCGGCATATGGAGCCCAGCATAGAATCAGTTGATATAAAAGAAGTTATAGGACAGGTACTTGCCTTTCTTGAAAAAGAAGCTGAACGACGACGCATCACTATCTCTGTTGACATCAAAGACACGATTCCAAATTTTGATTGTGATAAAGGAAGTCTACAGCAAATTTTTTTAAACCTGATTGAAAATGCCTTTGCTGCAATGGAAGATGGCGGACTATTGACTATCTCCATCAACTTTAAAACAAAAGAAGAGTTGATTATAACAGTATCAGATAATGGAAGTGGTATTTCTAATGAAGATATTGATAAAATATTTGAACCTTTTTATTCATCTAAAAATGATCATTGGGGAACCGGGCTTGGATTGTCCATTACATACGGACTGGTAAAGGAAATCAATGGTGATATTATGGTAAAAAGCCGGGTGGGTAAAGGCACCCGATTTACAATTACACTGCCTTTAAAGAATGTTGAGGAAATAAATGACAAAAAATGACAATTTACTGGCAGAGGCAGGTGTAAAGTTTTTCGGCCAGATGTCAGCCTCGGCAACCCATGAAATTAAAAATACCCTGTCCATTATAAATGAGAGTTCAGGGTTGCTGCATGATCTGTCAATGATGGCCCAGAAAGGTCACCCCCTTTCCCTTGAGCGCATCAAAGACATTTCACAAAGAATGACCAGACAAGTAAAAAAGACAGATCTGGTATTACAAAAATTGAACCGTTTTTCCCACAGTGTTGATCTGGCAAAAGAAATAGTCGATATTGAGAAAACTGTAACTTTTGTTCTTGATTTGGTATCCCGGCTTGTTGAGATGCAGGGGGCTATTGTTAAGGTAAAGCCTGCTTTATCACCCATGCTGGTTTCCACAAACCTTTTTTACCTGGAAAATATGATCTGGAGAGCCATTGAAAACGCCTGCTTTGTTCAAGAGGGAGAAAAAAAGGTAATGATTTCATTTGGAACAGATCCGAAAGCACCCTCGATCTGGTTTTTAATGGACACGACTAAAGATGACATAATGGATGATCTATTTGGGTCAGAAAAAGACCATGCCCTGTTGGCATATCTGGATGTGTCCATTAAAAAAAATAAAGAAAATAATAGTTTTGGCCTTTTATTGCCAAAGCGCATTTAACCTTTTACGCCAATTTAATTAGGCTAAAGCATCACGTTTTAAGGAGAAAGATAATGTCGGAAAAAGTATTGCTTGTGGATGATGAAATAGAATTTTTAGAAATCATGTCGGAACGTATGACCGCCCGTGGTATGGAGGTGACGACTGCCCAATCTGCTGACCAGGCCCTTGCTATTATCGCAAAAAAATCATTTGATGCCATTGTCATGGATTTTCAGATGCCTGGAATGGACGGCATGGAAGCATTGAAGACTATTAAAAATAAAAGGCCGGAACTGCAAATCATTCTGCTTACCGGTTATGCCACTGTTGAAAAAACTGTTGAAGCCATGAAAGTCGGAGCCACTGATTTCCTTGAAAAACCAGCAGACATAGAAGCTCTTTCAAATAAAATCAAAAATGCCAAAACTGAAAAAATGCTCATTGTTGAAAAACAAACAGAGGAAAAAATCAAAGACATCCTCCAGCGGTATGGTGGATAAATAATTTAATTTTTCCCGGATTTTCTTGACAACAAGCAATTTCCTATTTTATTTAGGACTATTTTTAAAATTAAAGGGTCAATATAACCCTATGTAAATTTATATTAACTATAGGAGATGGATACTAACATGAGTACTAATATGATGCCTTCAGCCAACTCTGATGTTGACTGGAAACGGATAATTTTTTTATCGATCGGTCTTATACTTTTTTTTGTTGTTAACTTTTCACCGCCATGGCCCGATGCCATTGATCCCTCGGGAAAACATTTTTTATTGAGCAAAGAAGCCAAGGGCGCTTTGGCTGTATTCCTTTTGGGCGGCACCTGGTGGGTTTTTGAAGTTGTTCCCATTGGTGTTACAAGCCTCCTTATGGGAATTTTGCAAACAGTATTTCTAATCCGGCCTGCCAAAACAGCCTTTCAGCAGATGTTTGATCCTTCGGTGGTCTTCATCTTTGCATCACTGGTGATTGGAATCGTATTTACCAAAACAGGTTTGACTCGTCGTCTTGCGTACAAAATGCTTGTCATAGTTGGTGAAAAAACCAGTATGATATACCTTGGCGTTTTTGTAGTCACCGCTGCCTTGACCCATATCATGGCACATACAGCAGTTGCCGCAACCATGTTTCCACTTCTCATCACCATCTATGGTCTCTATACTGATGACACAGAGACACCAACCAGATTTGGTAAGGGGCTGTTCATTGGAATGGCCTATGTTGCAGGGGCCGGAAGTATCGTTACCCTGCTGGGTGCAGCAAGAGGAGCCGTGGCGTTGGGTTTTTATAAAGAACTTGTCGGCACTGACATCACTTTTTTTCAACTGGCCTACTACATGTTCCCCATTGGATGGATCATGACCTTTGCTTTATGGGGATTTTTTATGTTTTTTTTCAAACCTGAACAAAGAACGATTCCAGGCTTAAGGGAAAAAGCAAGAAAACTCAGTAAGGCCATGGGACCCATTACTAAAAATGAAATTATTGCCGCTTCAATCATTTTCGGATGTATATTCCTGATGTCTATCAGGCCTTATGTTGCAATTTTAGAGCCCATTGACAAGTCAGCTATTATCCTGTCGTCTACTGTGCTGTTTTTTGTCATCAGAATTCTAGACATTAAAGACCTTGAATCTATCCCATGGAATATTATCTTATTGTTTGGCGGGGCCATGAGTATTGGTTTCTGCCTTTGGGAAACAGGAGCTGCAGAATGGATTGCCATCAACTGGCTGAGCATGTTCAAAGATTCCAACTGGTTTGTCTTTGTAATGAGCATGTCGTTTCTTGTGATGATGTTGACCAATTTTATTATGAATGTTGCAGCCATAGCCATCGTCCTACCCGTTGCATTGGTTATTGGACCTTATCTCGGTGTAGGACCGGATGTGATCACATTTTCAGCCCTTGTCGTCGCAGGTATGCCCTTTTTGCTTCTAGTGGGTGCAGCACCTAATGCGATTGCATATGATTCCAAGCAATTTACCACTGGTGAATTCTTTGGATATGGTATCCCGGCCAGCGTTATTTTGATGATAATAACAGGTATTGCCGTTTACTTTATCTGGCCTCTCATGGGTATGAAGATCATGCTATAAACAACAATAAGGGATACAAAAAATGGATACAAAAAAAGTTAAGGATGTTATGATTCCTTTATCTGATTATACCACGGTAAATGAAAACGACACCCTTGAAAAAGCGGTTAAAATGCTTTGTCTTTCGCAAAAAGGACTTGCTATTGATGCCTATAAACACCGGGCAATTCTTGTTTATAACGAAACCGGAGAAATTTCAGGCAAAGTCAGCATATTTGATATTTTAAGAGCGCTTGAACCCAAGTACAGTCAGTTTGGACACTCAGATCATCTTAGCAAAATAGGATTATCTCGATTTGGGCTCAGTAATGATTTTCTGCATTCTTTAGTTGAAAATTACAGTCTTTGGGATGAAAGTTGCGAATCTCTTGTAAAAAAGGCAAAAAAAAGAATTGTAAAGGAAATCATGTATTCTCCCCAGGAAGGAGAATACGTCAGCGAAGATATCTCGGTGCCGGAGGCCATACACCAGTTTATTCTGGGTAACCACCAGTCAATGCTTGTGGTAAAAAAAGACAAGGTTGTCGGGATATTGAGACTTACAGATATTTTTAAAATTATTTGTGACCTGATGGTTGAAGAATAATCATTTTTAGCAGGACATGAAGGCCCTGTATCTTCATGTCCTGCTGACTGATCTATTCCAATTCAATAGCCTGGCAATATACAAAATATTAATCTATATCAGATAGTCTACAATTTTAAGCAAATCAGATCTTTTAAAAAAAGTAATACCCATTTTTTTAGCAGACTGAATATCTATTGGATCACTTTGTCCATCATGTACAAATGCTTTTACATTTTTAACTTCATAAAAAAGAGGTCTGCGTCCTGATTCATTCCTCCAAACTTCTATTTTGTCATATGGCCCGCTGATCCATCCTTCAATTAGAACAATATCAATGCCTGTATAATATTTTTCAAGAAGTGTCTGAGGCGACAGCTCTTTTTTTTTAGGCAAATAAATTGCTGCCATATTTTTTGTTATCATGGAAACTGGTGTTGCACCTGCTGTCCTGTGCAAGTAAGAATCTTTACCCGGTTTATCAAGCTCATGATCATGGGCACTATGTTTAATTGTTCCAACCTTTATATTTTTTTTTATTAATTCTTTTATGATGTCTACAATAAGGGTTGTCTTACCACAGCCGGGTTGTCCTATAATTTGAATTGGTTTCATTTTTTTTCCTAATAGCCGAAATAAAATTTTATATTACACACTGTTTCCACCACATCTAAATCCAGGTCCAGAAACTCATTAGTGGATTTTGATTTTATCAGCAGGTTTTACCGGTATTGCTGATAAACCTGACCGCCATTGTTCTGCCCTGGATGGAGTTGATTTTATGGATACCTTGTAATGATCAGGGATATAATTTTTCTTTGTTTGTCTTTTAGCCTTGTCGTTCTGACGTTCAGAAGGCATAAAATGCTATTTAATAAATTAAAAATTGTAAAAAACTAAAATATATTTTAAGGAAATAAACAAAATACAAAAAGCTAAAATCCCTTTGATATAGACGGCCCTAACAAATTTTTGTACCCTGGCCCCAAGATACATGCCCACAAATCCACCGGAGCCAAACAGGGCACCCAGCATCCAGTCTGGCGACACAGGAACCTGAGGATAAATACCTGCCAAAATTTGATAGAAAATCACACCGGAAATCGAGGTGACAAATGTTCCTAAAAGAGCTGCCCCTGCAATAACATATACAGGCAGGCCAATGATAGTGACAAGTATGGGTGCAATGATTGATCCACCCCCGATTCCATATATCCCGCCAATGATTCCAACTAAAAAACAAATAAGGTAAATGGGTAAAGTAGAGTAAGCGTATTCTTTTCCCCCAAATGTAAAAATAACCCTCTTTATCGAAGCCTCTATAACTGCAAGGCGATGAAAACCATTTGCCTTGATCTGCCCGCTTTTTTCCTTTTTCTCATTTTTAGTTAGAATATCTTTTAAAAGCTTCCAGCCGATATAAAGCAGAACAAACCCTGCAAACATCTTGAAATTCTTCGGATCAGGTAAATACTCGATTCGTATCCATGCACCAATAAAAACTCCAGGCAGAGTTCCGATAGTGATCGTCTTAGCCAGAGGCCACAACATCCTTTTTTCTCTGATATAACGATACACCCCGCTTGGAATGGCAACAATATTGAAAACATGATTGGTAGCGGAAACAGAAGGAGACGTATATCCCAGAAAGCTCATTTGGAACGGCAACAATAAAAAAGCGCCGGAAATACCACCCATTGAAGTGAAGAATGAAACAACAAGAGCAGTAAAAAAAATAAGATAAGGGCTGGCATGGATTTCAGCAATAGGAAAATACATTTATACTCCTGTTTTATGAATAACCAGAAGAAATGACTTTATAATACCAATCTACAGGCTATTTTAACTTTATTAGCTAAGGAACGTACATTAAACAGCTTACTCTTCAATATTTTCAAAAGTTATAACATAGCCGAAAGATTGCATTCAGTTCCAAACCAAAAAATTCTGATTTGGAACTGAAAATATTTAAATAATACAGATTCAATATAGATCAGGATAAGCCCTGGTCCAGCATTGCATCTGCTACATGGCGGAATCCGGCAACATTGGCTCCAAAAACATAATTGCCTTTTTTATTAAATTCACAGGATGTTTCCCAACACTGGTCATGGATATGCTTCATCACCTGATGGAGACGATGATCAACTTCGTTTTCCGTCCAGTTCATAAAATTTGCATTCTGTGCCATCTCAAAACAGGAGCAGGCAACCCCTCCTGCATTACATGCCTTTGCAGGGCCGTAAATAATATCTGAGTTTTCCAGAAATTCCATGCCCTCCAAGGTTACAGGAAGGTTTGCACCTTCCACAAGGAGTTTCACCTTATTTTTTACCAAAGCCTTTGCATCATCAATGTCAAGTTCGTTTTGTGTTGCACAAGGGAATGCAATATCGCAGGGGATTATCCAAGGCCGTTTGTCCGGATAAAACTTTACTTTAAAATGATCTGCATAATCCTTTACAATATCGTTCCCACTCAACCTGAGTTTCAGCATATACTCAACTTTTTCACCCGTAACACCATCCGGGTCATGAATAAAACCATCCGGGCCCGAAAGGGTAATGACCTTGCCGCCAAGCTCATTGACCTTTTTTACAACCCCCCAGGAAACATTTCCAAAACCGGAAACCGCCACAACCTTGCCATCAATATTATCATCAATATTTTTCAGCATTTCTTCGGCAAAATAAACCACACCATATCCAGTAGCTTCGGGCCTTAAATAGCTGCCTCCCCATGAAATACCTTTGCCAGTCAAAACGCCTTCAAAGGATTTATTCATTCTGCGGTACATGCCGAAAAGATAACCAATTTCCCTTGCCCCCACCCCGATATCACCTGCTGGTACGTCGATGTTTGCGCCGATATGCCGTGATAATTCCAACATGAAACTTTGACAGAAATTCATTATTTCATTATCTGACTTGCCCCGGGGGTTGAAATCAGATCCGCCTTTTCCTCCGCCTATACGCAAGCCAGTTAAGGCATTTTTGAAAATCTGCTCAAACCCGAGACACTTTATAATACTTAAAGTAACTGAAGCATGGAATCGAAGCCCGCCCTTGTAGGGTCCCAGCACATTATTAAATTGAACGCGATGTCCTGTATTAACCTGAACCCGGCCCTGGTCATCTTTCCATGGAACCCTGAAACTGATTGACCGGTCCGGTTCGACCAATTGCTCAAGTATCCGGTTATTTTGATACTCTCTATTTGAATCCAGAACCGGTGCAATGGACTTGAAAACTTCTGATACTGATTGAATATATTCCTTTTCCCAAGGATATTTTCCCTTGAGCATATCCAAAACATTATTCGTATAAGTACTCATAAATTTTTCCCCATTAAGTTGTTTTTATTCTTCACTATTTTACCAATTCCTTTTATCATTGGGTCCATTGTATAATCAACCTTTTTAATAACTTTAGCGATATTGTTTTTTGATTTTATGGCCGGCACAAGTTAAGTCAATAATTAAGATCCACTTTCTCGTAATATTGACAGTCTTTTACTGATTTAGTAAGTTATCTTCCAGGTCTTTATCAATGTTACAGGAGATAAAATTTGAAAATCATTATTGTTGGTGCTGGAGAAGTCGGATATAATATAGCCAGCAGGCTCGCTTCTGAAAACAAACAGGTCGTTGTCATTGACAAAGATCCTGATGCCATCAGACGTCTTTCCGAAGGCCTTGACGTACAGGCTATTTCGGCTTCCGGCAGCAGTCCTAAGGTTCTCATTGATGCGGGCATCAGCGAAGCCGATATCCTTCTGGCAGTTACAGACAGCGATGAAACAAACCTTGTGACATGTTTAATGGCAGATCTTTTATCCCCCACAACCAAAAAACTTGCCCGAATCAGAAATTCGGATTTTGATTCATATTATGAGCGTTTCAAAAAAGAAAACCCCCATATTGATACAATTATCAATCCTGAAATTGAGGTGGTGAACACCATTCAAAGGCTCATGGTTGTGCCCGGTGCCGTTGATGTTGGTGATTTCGCCGATGGCCAGGTAAAATATGTCGGTATAAGGCTTGACTATCATTCTCCCATGGCAGGAATGAAACTCGTTGATTTTCCGTCAAAATTCGGTGAAGATCGGCCTTTAATAGCTGCCATCATCCGAAATAATGAAGTCATTGTTCCAACAGGTAATAATAAAATTGAACCCGGTGATTTAATATATTTTGTCAGTGAGGCACAAAAACTTGAAAAGATACTCACGCTTTTCGGGAAAAAAATCATACCCATCCAAAGAGCCTTGATTATCGGTGGCGGGCGAATCGGTGAACGCCTGGCCAAACAGCTTGAAGCAGACTCAATAAAAACAAAAATCATTGAATCCGACATTGACCGGTGTCATTACCTGTCTAAGGAAATGGAACAGTCCGTTGTTCTCCACGGTGACGGATCTGACCAGAAACTCTTTAATGAAGAAAATTTGGGTCTAAGCGATGTTGTTGTTTCTGTTACCAATGATGATGAAACCAATATTCTTGTTTCTCTTCTGGCAAAAAATCTTGGGGTTGAAAATACGATTTCCAGAATCAGCAAATCAAATTATTTCCCCCTGCTTGCCACCATTGGTATAGAAAAAATTGTATCTCCGCGGCTGTCGGCTGTCAGCTCAATTTTAAAAGATGTAAGAAAAGGAAAAGTCCTGTCTGATATTTCTATTTTGGGGGAACGGGGTGAATTTATTGAAGCCATTGCCCTTGAGACCTCTGAGATTACTGATCAACCATTAAGAAAAATCTCCTTTCCCAAGGGTGCGATTCTTGTCTGTATCATCAGGGAAGGTCAAATTATGATCCCTGAAGGAAACAGCGTGGTCAGACCAAATGATCGTATCATCATGTTTGCTGTTAAAAATGCCGTCAAAAAACTTGAAATGCTTTTGACTGTTAAACTGGATTTCTTTTAATGCGCCGACAATTTATTACACGGATTATTGGTATCCTTTTAATTTTTTTAGGGCTTTCCATGGTTGCTCCTTTGCTTGTAAGTCTCTTTTATCATGACCTTGCCCACAACAGCTTTCTTAACTCCATCGGTATTACCATGGCGGCAGGACTTATCCTTATCATTGGATCAAAAAAACGGGGCAATGATGATTATATCAGCCAGAAAGAAGGAATGGCAACTGTTGCATTGGCCTGGATGGCAATTGGCCTTTTTGGTGCCCTGCCCTTTTATTTGGGTTCTGAGTTTACAAATTTTACTGATGCATTTTTTGAATCCGTCTCCGGTTTTACTACAACCGGGTCCTCTGTAATGACAAATATTGAAGGAGCGACAAAAAGTCTCCTTTTCTGGAGAAGCTTTATTCAATGGCTTGGCGGCATGGGAATAATTGTATTATCCCTTGCCATACTGCCGTTTTTAGGGGTTGGTGGTATTCAGTTGTATAAAGCAGAAGTACCAAGTCCTGTACCGGACAAGCTGACCCCCCGACTGACAGACTCTGCAAAGATTTTATGGGCTGTATATGCTGTTTTCACTCTGGTTGAAATAATTTTTTTACTGGGTGGTGGTATGCCTTTATTTGAAGCATCCTGCCATGCATTTACAACCATGCCCACGGGTGGTTTTTCTCCCAAAAATACTTCCATTGCATATTATAACAATGCTTATTTTGACTATGTCATTTTTGCGTTCATGGTGTTTGCCGGAATTAATTTTTCACTGCATTATCAAATGTTGCGGGGTAAGACTCTGGCTTTCTGGAAAGACACGGAATGCCGGTTTTTCCTTGGATTGGTACTTTTGTTAACCCTTATAATGACATGGGATATTTATGGTTCTGTTTATTCTTCCATTAAAGATGCATTCCGGTTTGCAAGTTTTCAGGTTGTTTCCATCCTTACAACAACTGGATTTGCAACGGCTGATTATGAAACTTTCCCAGGGTTGAGCCAGGCATTGCTTTTTGTCTGTATGTTTATCGGAGCTTCAGCTGGATCAACCGGCGGGGGTATGAAATGCGCCAGAATTATTGTCTGTTTTAAATATTGTTATAGAGAATTATTTAAAATCATACACCCGAGAAGCATCAGCCATGTAAAAATAAATAATATAGTAATCCCAAATGAAGTTCTGCGAAGTATCATGGGATTTTTAGCCCTGTATATCAGCCTTTTTATTGGGTCAGGGATTCTTCTTGCCGCTATGGGTTTTGACATGGTGACAGCCTTTGGTGCCGTTGCAGCCTGCATCGGAAATATCGGCCCGGGGTTTGGAAGTGTTGGGCCCACTGAAAACTTTGCCCACATTCCTGTTATGGGGAAATGGCTGCTTGCCTGGTGCATGCTGTTAGGCAGGCTGGAAATTTATACGGTTATTATCCTCTTTGTTCCTGAATTCTGGAAAAAATAATTAGATAACTTCAGGATGGGAAGCCAAAGAATGTAAAAACTGACGGGTATGCATTTTCATTCTTGATCTAAAAATACCCACCACTTTTAGCATTAAGCTGTGGCCTGTTTTGAAATCATTTTCAAACAATTCAAGCATCTTTTCGCCTGATAATGTGATAATTTCACATGGTTCAACACAAACAGCGGTAAATGTGCTAGATGTTTCCCCCATTAAGGCAGAAACCCCAAATGTCCTTCCCGGTAATACTTCATCTAAAGTCAAAGACTTTCCCAAAGCTGATCTGCAGTTTAAAAAAACCTTTCCGGATACCAGCATATATACTAGGATTTGTTCCTGATTCTGGCGAAATAGAATGCCTTCTTCATCAAATGTTTCAAGATGCGCTATATTACCAATTTTCTCAAGTACAGGTTCCGGCAAATCTTTAAGAAAAACTATTTTTTCCAGTATGTCTTTTTCAACCATTCTTCTGTGTCCTATCTTATGGGGCCTAACAAAAAGTATAGTAAATCTATCTCTTTATATCACCAGGGTAAGGTTCTCAATGTCATTTATATCTTCTTTTAATTCAGGATTTTCATTTAAAGTTTTCATGATCATCTGCGCCCGTGTATCCATTTTCCTTTTATACTGTTTTGCAACTCCAAGCATCATATAGTAGGCCAGTTCATGATTTTCTTTAAAAAGTTGCTGCATACGCTCTCCTGAGAGGGTAATCACTTCGCAGGGTTCCTGGCAAATAGCGATATAATTTGCTGTAGACCCTTTAATCAGCGCAGAAGTGCCAAAAGAAGATCCAGACTGAATATTATCAAGGATAATATCAATCTTAGGTGTAAGCTCTCGTTTAACAGCAACCTGGCCCATAATTAACATATAAAACGTATCAATGGGTTTATTAACAGCAATTAATTTTGTATCAGCACCGAAAATACTCAGCTGGGCTTCTTTGGCAATTATTTCAAATAAATGATCTGGAAAATTTCTCAACAGGTTAATACGTTTTAAATCTTCTATTTTTACCATGTGAATGCCTCGCAGCTATGTTAATAAAAACACTAAAAGAATAAAGGATATGGCAACGGCTGCACCAATACCAATGGGTAATGTTCCTTGCATAATATCATTGTAAAGCCTGTTTTTCTTTATCTCCAGACGCTTATCCCGGTAACCCAGAAGCAGCCAGATGTTCACGGACAAAAACAAGGCTATGTTTGCAGCAGCTCGATTAAAAAAAGATACAACGCTTTTAACAATTCCCATTAAAACACCTTCTGATATTCGATTCAATGAATTCAGGCCCTTGTCAAGAAGCTTGTAGGCAAATCTGCCGAATTTTCGATAGGTCCAGTCTGCATCAAGATTTTTACTTCTCACTTCAGGGACATAGTAACCAGACAAAATCAAAAGCGTAAATGCCAGCGCTCCAAACATTAAAAGCTGCAACTGCCCGACCACATGTGCGCCGGTATAGGGTTCATAGTGAACGGGAAAGGGAAGAAGGTTGTACAAAGGCTGATAAAATACTCCCAGACCTACACACAAAGCTGCAGCAATTCCCATGGCAAACAGCATATTTAGGGGGGGCTCTTTGGCCCGGATACCTGAATCATGGCCGAAAAAGGTAAAAAACGGCACCTTGATGCCCGCATGATCCACCACACCTGTAGATGCAAACTGGAGCACCATCCAGATTAAAAATATTTTTTCATGGGCCGAGGCACTGATAATCATGGATTTGGATACAAATCCGGAAAACAATGGAAAGGCAGAAATGGAGGCCGCCCCTACCAGGCAAAACAAACAGGTTAACGGCATGGTCTTATAAAGACCGCCGATTTCCGTACACTTTATTTTTCCCGTCATCTGAAGGACAGAGCCTGCCGCCATAAAAAGAAGCGCTTTATAAATAATATGACAAAAAGCATGGGCAACCGCACCGTTCAAGGCAAGTTCAGTGCCTATACCAATGCCGACAAGCATAAATCCGACCTGATTCATCAGACTATAAGCCAATACTCTTCTGATATCATTTTCAAGAACAGCATAAAATATGGGCAATGACACCATCAAGGCACCGATAACAAGTAAAATATCAGCCCCGGGAAAGGTCCTGATCAATAGATAAACTGCAGATTTGGTGGTAAAAGCACTTAAAAACACTGTACTTGTAGGGGTTCCCATGGGATAGGCATCGGGCAACCAGGCATGAAGCGGAATGGCTGCGGCATTCAATGCAATACCAATAAAAATCAGGTATGATTCGATCCCGTCAAGGCCAATATAATCAAAAGCAATGGTTCCTGTTTTCTGGATGTAAAGAACAATCCCGGCCAAAAGGAAAAGACCGCCGATCAGATGAACCAGGATATACCGAAAGCCTGCTTCCCGAGATGCGCGGGTTCTGGATGCAATGATCAGGAATGTGGAGCTGACGGCCATGATTTCCCAAAAAATGTAGAGGGATAAAAAATCGCCTGCCAGAACTACCCCTAAGGTTGACCCGGCATAAATAAATCCCGACACATGCTGAAGATTATCCTTTACCTGTAGGGCAAATAAAATACCTAAAAAAGCCATAATGGTAAATGCATATGCAAAAACCAGGGACAACTTGTCTATTCGTCCCATTATTAGCTCATAACCCCAGAATTCAACGATCCAGGTGTTGCCCAAAGAAAGGTTTAACAAAGTGATAAAGACCACGACGGGTAAGGCCAACATATAAACGGCTTTTACCTTACCCCTTAAAAAGGGTATCAGAATAGCGCCCAATACAAATATCAATGCAGGAGGGAGCATGTTAGTGATCATAATAATCCTCTCTGCGCATGATAAATTTTCTTAAAACCTTGGCAACAAATATCAACAGGACATAAGAGATAAACCCGTAAACAGCATAAAATCCATAAAAATGCTCCACTGCAAACTCACCGTGCATTTCAACAAAGCTTTCTGCAATCAATAGCAGCACCAGGGCTATAAAAAATCCCATGCGAAGCCGTTTGACATTTTTAGGGTTATCAAAAATGGTTAATTCTTTTTTCATTCTCTTCCTTAACTCCTTAAATTTCTTATATAAAACTAGGAGATTAGCTGTCAGTGCAACACATGTGAAAAAATATATAAAAAATAAACAACTGCCACACTGATAATGATATGAAATGCAGTTCTGAATCCAGGGACCTCGTCATGATCCAGTACTTCAAATTCTTCACCATTAAATTTTTTCTTTTTTATTCCCATATAATTGATTCCTTGATTTTCTTTCCTTAATCTTATTAAAGGGCCAGACCGATTTTTATCAAATTGACAAAAACCGTTGGGTAAAAAAACAAAACAATTGAAATAATAGCTGTAATAATCAAAGGGATAACAAGACAAAGATTTGCTTCCTGGATTTTCACAGGAATGTTGTTATCCTCTTCTTCACTTTTCCCGAAAAAACCTTTATATACAATGGGCAGAAAATAAAATGCGTTCAAAAATGATGACAACAAAAGGACAAACATAAAAATGGCCTGGTCAGCTTCAAGGGTTCCTAAAATCAAATTCCATTTACTATAGAAACCTCCTGTTGGAGGCAAGCCTATCACACCCAGGGCACCGATAAAAAATGCTGCAAATGTAAAGGGCATTTTTTTACCCAGCCCGCTCATCTGGCTGATATATTTCTTACCCGTTGCCACAAAGATAGCGCCTGCACAGAAAAACAGCGTAATCTTTCCAAAGGCATGCATGGCAATGTGTATGACCCCTCCCAAAAGCCCCTGGGGAGACAAAAGAGCAACACCAAAAATGATATAGGACAATTGGCTGATGGTGGAATAGGCAAGTCGTCGTTTTAATTCATCCTGGGAAAGAGCGATACAGGACGAAACAAGTATTGTGAAAGACGCTATGCTCATCACCACAATTCCCAAATTAAAGTCTGCCAAAAGATCTACTCCAAAAATTCCTGTCACCACCCTTACAATGGAAAACACCCCAACCTTTACAACTGCCACAGCATGCAAAAGTGCGCTAACAGGAGTTGGTGCAACCATTGCAGCCGGAAGCCAGGTGTGGAATGGCATAATGCCTGCTTTGGCAAATCCGAAAACAAACATTAACAACAATACTGTAGCAGCGGGCTTTGACAATTGGTCGGTGAAAATACCGGCAGTGGAAAATTCCAGTGTTCCTGTAACATGATAACAATAGATCATTGCGGGCAAAACCAGTGCAATGGATGTGCCTAAAATAAAGGTTAAGTATCTTCGCCCTGAAATTCTCGAAGTTGCATCCTGATGATGAGTAACCAAAGGATATGTAGCCAAAGATAATATTTCATAAAAAAGATAAAGTGTCAGCAGGTTGGCTGAAAAAGCAGCACCAATGGTGGCGGAAATAGCCAGGGCAAAAAAACAGACAAATCGAGTCTGACCATGTTCATTAAGCCCTCTCATATATCCAATGGAATAAATGGATGTAACAATATAAAGGCTTGAGGCCACAATGGCAAAAAGCATCCCAAGTCCGTCAACTCTGAATGCAATGGTTGCCCCGGGAGCAATTTCAAACAGTGTCAGAGCAATCTGCTTTCCCTCAAGAATGACCGGAAGCATGGACAGGACAAGAATAAGCTTGATAATTCCAGCAACAAAGATCCATGATTCCCTTACATTGGGTTTGCCGGAAGAAGAGACCAGCACGGGAATGACAAAAAGAGAGACCAAAACTGCCAAAAGAGGTTTAATTGAGATAATGGTTTCCATTTATTGGTTTGCCTTTATTAGTATAATCATATTCATTGTAACTTTAGGAAAGGAAGAATGACCGTATTTACAATAGTACCTGAGTACAGCCCTGCAACAATCAAGGAAAGGCTGACAAGCCCGGATACAATGAGCATCGATAAAGGAGCTTCCTCAATTTTAACAGGAGGAGTTAAATCTGCATGTCCATGACCGTCGGACATGGGTTCAAAAAAGCAGATTTCAAAGACCTTAAAGAAAAGAACAGCACAGATCAGACTTGAAATAACAAGGGCTGCTGCAAAATGATAGGCTCCCGCCTCAAATGCCCCCAGAATCAGATACCATTTACTGAAAAACCCACAGGTTGGCGGTACCCCTATAATACTGAATGCTGTCAGCACAAATCCTGCCATGGTCCAGGGCATTTTGCCAAACAGGCCCTTCAAATCAATCAAATCAACAGTTTTGAGTTTATAGACCATATTCCCAACAGCAAGGAAAAGGGCAAAGGTCATTAAAGCATCATTTAAGATGTGTAAAATAGCGCCGGTCATGCCAAGCTGATTGCCAATCCACGCTCCCCCTACCATATACCCGATCTCACACACAATGATATAAGTGAGCATTTTTTTCAGATTCTTCTGGGCAAGCGCCATAACGGCTCCGGCAAGGACAGCCAAGGTTGCCAGCCAGACAACGGCATCTGCAATATTCAGGGTTTCAAAGATATAATCATACCCAAATACAGTGATCATCAATCTAATCATCACATAGACCATGACCTTTGTCATTAAAGGGGCAACAATCCTTGCAAATGCCACGGGGGAATATGAATAGGCATTGGGTAACCATACATGCATGGGAAAAAGGGCCATTTTGATCCAGATACCGATCATGCATAAAATAAAAGCCGTTAAAATAGTGGATGATCCATGAAGTCCCGGCAGTATATTGGCTACATCAGCCATATTCAAAGAGCCGGTTTGCATATAAAGGTATCCGACCCCCAAAAGATAAAAACTGGCACCAATAACCCCTATAAAAACATAATTCAGGCTTGCCAATGGACCTCTGTCTTTGTCTCCCAGGGCTACCATGGCATAGCTTGTTAATGAGGTGATCTCGATGAGCACATAAAGGTTAAACAGGTCACCTGTTGCTGTAACTCCTAATAGCCCTGTTACAAACAAAAGATAAATAGTATAAAATGAACCGGCTCTGTCATTTATTTCCTGATCAACACTTTTATAACTTGCAATCAAATTAAAAAAGGCAATACTTACAACAATCATCAGAACCATGGCATTTAAAAGATCAATTGAATATTCAATACCCATGGGCGGCGCCCAGCCGGCCATTCTGTAATGAATGGTGCCCGAGGATATAACCTGCATCAAGACTTTAAATGCAGAAAACATTGATATGGCAAGACCAATCAACGCAATTGGATATGATAATCGTTCTTCTATCCAGGCTGCAAGCCCGGCTAAAAGAGCGGCTAAAAGCGGTGTAACAACAATTAGTGCAGGGTAATTATCCATAGTTTATTCTTCCGATAAGCGCATCCTGAGTTCATCTTCTTCCAGAGTCTGGTACCGCTGGTAAATTCTTACAGCTAATGCCATTGCTACACCAAAGGTGGCAACCGACACAACGATGGCAGTAAGCATTAAAACATGGGGCAAAGGATTGATATAATCTGCCGCATGAATAACCGCATTGTGGGCATCTTGTCCGCCATGGGCATTTTGAATGATAGGTATGGTGGCATCCTGTTTATATCCAATTGAGATGTAAAATAGGATAATAGCTGTTTGAAAGATATTCATTCCCACCAGTTTCTTTATCAGATTGTTTTTTGCAATCATGGCATATAGGCCGATCATCATTAAAATCACGTACAGCCAATAATTGTATTTTGCCACGATCAGGGCTAATAAATCTTCCATAATATTACCTATAGTCCTTCATCGTGTCTGCCTTCTGAGACAATATTAATATAAATTATGACCATCACAGCTGTCACAGCGATTCCCACTCCAATTTCCACTCCAAGCATACCCAAAGCCCTTATATGATGAGGATCTCCCGGCACTAAAGGAGCAAGTTTTGAATAGTCCAGAAAGTTTCCTCCCATGGGCATGCAAATGGCTGCAATTCCGACATAAATTAAAACTCCGACAGCCGCATAAATTCCGAGGACTTTTTCCTTAATCCGCCTTACAAGGGTTTTTAAATCATAGGAAATCGCCAGAAGAATCAAACTGGAACCAAAAATCACTCCGCCCTGGAATCCGCCACCTGGAGAAAAATCTCCATGGGCCACAACATATAAAGCATAAATTTGAATAAAGGGAATTAAAATCCGACACACCGTTTTAATAATCAAATCAGACGGTACCCAGTCCTTATCCATATGTTCAAATTCTTTTCCGGTCTTTAGAATTTTTTTGCTGTCTTTTACATGCAGGATAACGCCTGTTGGTACGTGCCGGTAAAAGCGTTCTTTTTTCTCTCTAAAATCTCTTAATAAAAGGAAACAAGCCAAACCAGCGCAAAAAACAACGGCTGTTTCAAACATGGTGTCAAATCCCCGATAATCAGCAAGAACTGCAGTTACAAGGTTGGGAACCTGGGTTTGTTCAACCACTTTTTCAATATAATCATTTGAAAGATGCATGGAGGCAGGAGATCCAGGGTCACCCCAGTCAGGAAATTCACCTGTTCCGTATAACAATAGTGCCCCGGTCAGGCAAACAATAATAAAACCTAAAAATTTCAATCTTTTGTCCTCCTGCTGGTCCTGAAAACTGCGGCAACAAAGAAAACAGTACTGACGCCCGCTCCCACTGAGGCTTCTGTAAAGGCAACATCAACAGCCCCCATGACAGCCCATAGCAGACACATCATAAATGAATAAGCACCAAATAAAATAGATGTCGCAAGCAGATCTTTGACAGAGATGGCAGCAATAGCGCAAAAAATGACAAAGGTTAGCACAATCAAATCAATTGGCCAGTGCATGATTAACCCTTTCGTTCCTTTTTAGTCCAGTGTCTCAATCCTGCCCGCATCCCGGCATCAACAATAGAATGTGTGGCGGTGGGACTTGAAAGAAACACAAAAAATACAATTAAAAACATCTTGACTGAAAGCAGCAGGGCTTCAAAGGAAAAATGGTGTAGATTGTACATGGCTAATCCCATCACCATTGCGAAAATACCCAGGGTATCCAGTTTGCCTGCCGGATGAAGCCTGCTGTAAAAATCCGGCATCCTGATGATGCCTACAGCACCACCCAGAAAAAAGAATAAACCGATAATTAAAAGCAAAACAACAAGTATGTCCAGTATATTCATGGTAACTCCCATTTGACGATCAATCCATAAAGGATTCTTCGTAAAGTCCTTTCCTTTTGTGGAAATAGCGAGATGCCGCAAGTACAGCCACAAAATTTAAAAATGCATATGCCAATGCAATATCCACAAACATGTCAATACGCTCATAAAGAAAACCGATAAGTAACAAAAGAACAACAGTTTTACTCCCAATGGCATTGACACCAATAAGCCGGTCTAAAACTGTGGGGCCGAATAAAGCCCTGTACAATGCAAAAAGCATTAGGAAACATAATCCCAATGCAACGCTTAAAAAAAAAGTGGTCATATCTTCTCTCCAAAAACTTCAGCTACTTTTTTTAACATGGTTCCGGGCAGGCCTTTAGCAGATTCCCGGTCAATGGCATGTACCCTGAACACACCGTCACTATCCGCTGTTACTGTAATGGTTCCAGGAGTCAGGGTGATGGAGTTTGCCAGGGTGGTTATGGCAATATCGGATTTTAAATTGGTTTTAAAAGTAAAAATATGGGGATCAATTAAATCTTTCATTCGTGGATGAAAGGCCAGATACAACAGATGAAAATTGGCTTTAATTATTTCCAGGATCAACCAGGGAATATATCTTATAAATCTAAAAAACACTTTAAAATAACCCTGCTCCATGGCAGGAAATAACAGATCATAAAAATAGTATGCCACAAAAAAGCTTGAAATCCCGCCAAGCCATAATAATAATGGATCAAACTTTCCTGACAGCACGATCCAGGTTACAAACATGAAAACAAATGTAATCAGAAAAGAAAGAAATGATTTAAAAAATTTGGCTCTTGTATTGCCTGTTTCTTCAGCAATACCTTTATTGGCATCAGTCAATGAACTACCCTCCCCGGATTTATACAAGCTAAAAGAAAATTATTTTTCAACACCATACAACTTACGAAATTTTCCGTAAAGTTTGGCTATGGTGCCTTCTTTTTTGGTTCCTGTTTGAGAGGTGTCATATCCGGAAGATGATTGTTCCAATTGAACTCTGTGATCGTAAGCAGCGTTTACTGTCTCTATAAGCGTGTCCATATCCACAGGTTTTGATAAAAACTTAAATGCATTATACTTACCGCTTTCCAGGGCGTTTTCAACACTTGCATGCCCTGTGAGAACAATACAAGGTAACATAGGTTGCAAATCTTTCAATCTTTTTTGGACTTCAATCCCATCAATTCCGGGCATTTGCAAATCCACAACAGCTACATCAAAATCTTCTTTTGAAGCTGCTTCCACTCCTTCTTCGCCGGAAAAAGCCGTTTTTACTGTAAACCCGTCAAGAACAAGTCGCTTGGCAAGGTATTTTAAAAATGTCTGTTCGTCATCTATAAATAGAAGCTTCATAATATATCCCTAGAATAGCAATATTGCTATAACATATTTGGGGACAGATTTGAAACATTTCAAATCTGTCCCCTGTTTGATCTGGCTTGTCTATATCAAAAGTATGATTTTGAGTCAATAACTAAAGCTCATAAAATTCAGCTATATAGTAGCCAAATTATGCAAACCTCAAGTTTACAACCTAAAGGTCAGAACTAAAAAAGGTGAAAATTAAATGTCTTTTTTACCAGGGATGAGCAGGCATGGGAAAATGGATTTATCAGCTATATTTTTTGAAATGGAACCGGTCCATCTCTCTATAATAGCTGCTTTTTCACTGGAACCCAATATTATCATACTGGCCTGGTATTCTTTTGCTGCTTTTTCGATCTCTTTTTGAGGATCACCGACATATACATGGGGCCTTGCATTTAATCCTGCATCTTCAAGCTCATCACAAAGAGTATCCAGCTTTTTGCGTTCCACTTTTCTGACTTTTTGAACTTCATGGGTATCCGAACTTTTAAGGGCACTGTCCTTAACCACGTGCATAATATGGATTTCACCTATAACTTCTTTTAATCCTTTTATGTACTCAATGGCCTTTTGATCTGTCTTTGACCAATTTGTGGCAAACAGGGGCCGCTCAAACAATTTTTCAGGAACAATATTATCGTCAATCATATGTTTGAACACCAGGATTGGAACATCTGTTCTGCGAACCAGTTCCATGACATCGGAACCTGCATAAAGTTGTTCCAAAGCTCCTTTATGGGAACGACCAATCACGATCAGATCCGGGGATTCTTTTTCAATAACTCTAAGAATTTCAGGAATAAGCAAGGAAACTTCCATATAGGCCCCAACTTCCAGGCCCAGTTCAAATAGATTTTCCGCCCAGTCTATAAATCTTATATTGGCTGTTTCTTTTAATTTAACTTCCTCTTCCTTAAGGTAGCCGCTCCCCCTTTTCATTGCGACTTTGTCTCTTTCAATGACATTTAAAAAGACAACATGTTCCAGGGCTGCACCTCTGAGTGCTAATAACGAATTCAGCGCATCATAACAAAGTTCCTCAAACTTTGTCACAAAAAGCAACTTTCTTATTTCCATAATTTCTCCAATCTCAATATTTATATCTATTGATTATCCAAGTTTTTTCTTAACTGCCGCGGCCAACTCTTCAGGTTCAACTGGCTTTTCCAGATAAATATCCGGCTCGGGCACTTCCCCACCCTTAAATTCATCAAGTACTTTTTGAGATTTTAGAAAAGACCTTAAGGCGATCCCTGTAAACATGATAATGGGTATGTGTTTAAGATTCTCATCAGTTCTCAACTTTCGATATAATCGAATCCCGCTTCCTCTAGGCATCAACACATCGAGAATCACCAGGTCAGGCTGCTCTTTTTCGATCATTTCCAAACCTTCTACACCATCTTGAGCAACCAAAGGTATATACTGGTTTTCTTCCAGAACTGTGACAACAAATGATCTGACATCTGGATCATCATCTACCACAAGTACCTTTTTACTCATAATTTATCCTCCTTGGTCAATCTTCATCAACCGCATTTGGTTTTTCCAACGGAAGTTTAATCCTAAATGTGCTTCCAATACCCTTACTGGTTTCAGTTTCAATGACGCCTTTGTGTTCTTCTATGAGTTTTCCTGTGACAAGGAGTCCCAAACCTGTACCTTTTCCACCTTTTGAGCTGAACATGGGGTTAAACAGCTGTTTTTGAGCATCTTCATCCATACCACAACCATTATCTTTAACCTCAAGACAAAAATAATTATTTTTATCTTTATAGGTTTTCACCTTTATCCCATGCTTTTTGGAAATATCTTCATCATCAATACAGGCATCAAGGGCATTATTAATAAGGTTAAGCAATGATCGATGAATGGTTTGCGGGTCGGCGATAACCTTGCCGATACTATTGTCAAATTCTTTTGAAATGAGCACTCCATTTGATTCTGCGACATCTTTTACCAATTCAATGACTTCATTAGCAATATCATTGGGCATGCACTCTTCAAATTCAGGTTCTCGCTGCTTGGAATAGGTCAAAAGGTCCTGGGTTAAATCTCCCACCCTTTTGATATTCTTCTTAATTGCATCCCAGCCTGTTTTAAATTTGTCTGTATTATTTTTTTGAATCCCCACGTCAACGACATAACTGCCGCCTTTAAGTCCTATGAGAATATTTTTTACATAGTGGGCAAGGCCGCTTATTGTCTGCCCCACAGCAGCCAGGCGTTCCGACTGAACCAGTTCTTTTTCAAGTCTTTTTATTTCTGTTAAGTCTTGAAAAAAACTAACTGTTCCTACAAATTCGCCTTTTTTATAAAGCACATTACTTGTATACCGAACCGGTATTTGTCTTCCATCTTTGGTATTTATTATATTTTCTTTCCAGGGTAATGTGCTTTGTTGCTTATCTTCTTTAGCCTGACTTTTAAATATTTTAGCAATTTTTGGCGTATAAAGATCATCTATTGTCATTTTATTTCTGACATCTTTTACAGCCTCGCCAAACATACTCGCGGCTTCGGGATTGTACACAACTACTTTCCAGTCATGATCAAAAGCAACAATGGCATCGTTGGAACTTTTTATTAAGAGTCTTTGAAAATTTGATTTTCTTCGGATCTCTTCAGTAGCCTCTGCAATTTTAATTTCAAGATTCTCAGTATATTCTTCAAGCTTTTTCCTGATAGCAATCTTTGCTTTTGCCCTCTCAAGAGCGATGGCAAGAGCCTCATCTCTGACAGGTTTATTGATAAAATCGCTGGCTCCATACTGCAATGCCGTGATGGTTGAATCGATATCTCCATGTCCTGTTACAATAATCACTTCTTTTTCAGAATCAATTTCCTTGATTTTTTTTAATAATTCAAGGCCGTCCATTCCCGGCATTTTTATATCTGTCACAACAATATCGGGTGATTCAGATTTAAAAACTTCCAGTCCCTGTTCACCACTATTTGCTGTGACTATTTCATAACCGTCACTACGTAGAGACATGGCAAGTAATTTGACAATGATTTCTTCATCATCAACAATTAATATTTTATTGGCTGACATAATTTATTTCCTATTCAATTGCCGGGAACTTGATGATAAAGGTAGCGCCTTTACCATACTCAGTTATTATATCAATGGTTCCTTTGTAATCTTTTATAATTCCAAAGCTGATACTTGTTCCAAGTCCCGTGCCTTTACCTGTTTCTTTTGTTGTAAAA
>Ga0307989_1000270_pt1 | contig 36370 bp, 28 predicted proteins | sample EllFjometagen185_FD_203164 | JGI IMG/M metagenome (GOLD analysis project Ga0307989, IMG submission 203164) | Marine microbial communities from Ellis Fjord, Antarctic Ocean - #185 | ecosystem: Environmental > Aquatic > Marine > Unclassified | place: Southern Ocean | collected 2014-10-08 | reverse complement strand
TTGTTGCTCTCCCGAGCAACTATGGAATTGCCAATGGGTATTGGCTTCTTCCATTTGTTAATTCATTTGAATTAACGGGATCCTCACTTATATAAAGTGCACTGTTCAATTTTCAAGGTTCATGGCCCTTATTTCTAAAGGCGCCTAATAACCATACCATTTCTAGGGATAAAATGTCAAGGATTTTTGATCATTTTAGAGGCCACATTTCTCAGCGGCCACAACATAATAACACTATGGTTATGGCGTGTCAACAGGATTTCAAGGTTTTTATTATTTTTTTACAAATTTATAAACATTCGCCCGGCACTGTGTAATGAATTAGCTCAAAAACAGGCTAAATATAGTAGTTCTTACGTCATTTACATACAATCCCGCACAACGCCCCCGGGTGAATGCTGATGCTATAATCTTATTATTTTCATATGCTAAATATCATTTTAGTTTCATTCATTCTATTATCTTTATTATCATATTTGTCGTTTCCATTTTTGCAAATTAATTTCATTACATTTAAGTCATTAAATCACTGCTTTTTATAGGATTTTCTATATTACAAATTCTTAACGCCAGTGATGACAAAAACTATCACTTAAACGTATGATTTAAAAATCATCTCCCCACCCAACTTTTCATTGTAATTTTTACAATGAAAAAAGCGGATTCTTTTCAGAATCCGCTTTACTCTATATCAACACTAGTCTTCAGTGATAACATCTTCTATGGATGCTCCCGGAGGAACTATCGGGTATACCTTATCATCCTTATCTATCCTGAAATCGATTACAACGGGCCTGTCGGTTTCAGCAAGGGCTCTTTCTATAGCTGCATCAACTTCACCCGGGTCATCAACCCTGATGCCTACAGCGCCAAATGCTTCAGCAAGCTTGACATAATCAATACAGTCATCAAGAGTAGTCTCAGCATAACGTTTATCTAGGAACAAAGTCTGCCACTGACGAACCATTCCAAGAACACCATTATTCAATATTGCAATAACAACAGGAAGCTTGTATCTAACAGCTGTTGCCAACTCATGAAGATTCATTCTGAAACTACCGTCACCGGCAACATTTATAACTTTTTTATCAGGATTAGCAAGTTGCGCACCTATAGCTGCCCCAAGACCATATCCCATTGTCCCTAGGCCTCCTGAAGAAAGATATGTACGAGGTTTAGAATATTTATACCATTGAGCTGCCCATAACTGGTTCTGTCCAACCTCGGTTACTATTATGGCTTCTCCTTTTGTTTGCTTATATAATTTTCTAACAACAGTCTGTGGTTTAACCATTTTCCCATCATCAAGGTATGCCAGTGGGAACTTGGTTCTCCAGACATTAATCTTATCTATCCATTCAGATTCTTTCTTTTCTTCAACTTTATCGGCGAGTCGCTCCAAAATATCATCCATATATCCACAAAGCGGGTAATCTACGGGAACATTCTTTCCTATTTCTGCCGGATCAATATCAATGTGCATTATTTTTGCCTTTGGTGCAAAATTCTTAACACTTGAGGTAACTCTATCGCTGAATCGCGCGCCGATTGCAATCAGTAAATCGCAATTGGTCGCTGCAAGATTTGATGTTTTGCTTCCGTGCATTCCAATAAGTCCCGTACAAAGACTATCTGTGGACGGAAATCCTCCCAAACCCATTAGAGTGGTAGCTACAGGAATACGGGCTTTTCTTGCCAACCTAGTAAGCTGCTCCTCTGTTTCAGAAATTATTACTCCACCACCGGAAATTATAAATGGCCTGTTAGCTTTGTCGATTGCAGCTGCAGCATTTTCTATATCTTCATCTGACACTCTGTCATGACTGATTCCTGCATGCTTTTTAAGTATATCTGCTTCATTAATATCTTTAGGCTGAAATTCGCATTCATCACGGCTTACATTTACACAAATATCAATCAGTACAGGACCCGGTCGTCCTTCACGGGCTATTGCAAAGGCTTCTCTGATTGCATCTGCCAGTTTTGTAACATCCTTGATAATATAATTATGTTTTGTTATTGGAATAGTGATACCTGTAATATCTACTTCTTGAAAAGAATCTTTTCCAAGATCTTTTTTCCCAACCTGACCTGTAAATGCCACCATAGGAACGGAATCCATATATGCAGTCGCTATCCCTGTAACAAGGTTTGTTGCTCCAGGACCGCTTGTAGATATACAAACACCAACTTTACCAGTACTGCGGGCATAACCGTCTGCAGCATGGGATGCACCCTGCTCATGGGCTGTCAAAATATGTTTAATTGAATCAGAATTTCTTTCAAGTTCATCATATAAAAACAGCACCTTGCCTCCGGGAAATCCGAAGATTATATCAACACCCTGTTCTTTAAGACATTCTACAAAAATTTGTGAACCTGTATACTTCATTACATTACCTCCATTATTTTAAAACCGCTCCAGTATTCGCCGATGAAACGAACCGCGCGTACCGTCCCAAATAGCCTGTTTTTATTTTAGGTTCTTTTGGTACGAATGTTTTTCTTCTCTCTTCTAATTCCTCTTCTGACAACAGCACATCAAGTTTCCCATTGGGTATATCGATAGAAATGATGTCGCCGTTTCTCACAAGACCCACTGGACCACCTTGCATAGCTTCAGGAGACACATGTCCGATTGAGGCTCCCCTTGTTGCACCTGAAAAACGTCCGTCTGTCAGCAATGCTACATCTTTATCAAGACCCATCCCTGCAATTGCAGATGTAGGACCAAGCATTTCTCTCATACCCGGACCACCTTTAGGTCCTTCATATCTGATGATAATTACATCGCCTTTATTAATTTTACCCGCATATATTTCTTCTATAGCATCATCTTCACTGTCAAATACCCGCGCAGGCCCTTGATGTACTAAAATTGAGGGATCAACAGCTGACTTTTTAACCACTGCACCGTCAGGAGCAAGGTTTCCTCTTAAAATAGCAATCCCTCCCGTTTTTGAGTGTGGATTATCTATTGGACGAATAACATCATAATCCGTAACTGGTCTTGTTGCTATATTTTCACCAATAGTTTTCCCTGTTACTGTAAGCAAGTCTGTATTTAGAATATTTTTCTTAGATAATTCATTCATTGCCGCCTGTACTCCACCAGCATAATAAAGATCCTGTATATGATGTCCATTTACAACCGGAGCCAGTCTGCAGAGATTCGGAACCTTACCACTGATTTCATTAACAATATCCAAATCAATTTCAATACCTGCTTCATATGCAATTGCAGGCAGATGTAAAATTGAATTAGTAGAGCAACCAAGAGCCATATCCACTGCCAGAGCATTGCGAAATGATTCTTCGCTCAATATATCAGAAGGTTTAATATCCTTTTCAACCAAGTTCATAACTGTCATACCGGCTTCTTTTGCTAATCTTATTCTTTCTGCAAATACAGCCGGAATGGTTCCATTGCCTGGCAGAGCAAGTCCAAGAGCTTCACTAAGACAATTCATTGAATTTGCAGTAAACATACCAGAACATGAGCCACATCCGGGACAGGCATTATTTTCAATGACCATAAGCTCCTCTTCAGTCATTTTCCCGCTTTTAACAGCTCCTACACCTTCAAAAACACTATTAAGGTCAAGTTGCTTACCCTTGATATTCAATGATAGCATAGCACCGCCGCTGATAATCACAGATGGCACATTAATCCTAATCATTGCCATTAGCATACCGGGAACTATTTTATCGCAGTTGGGGATAAAAACCATTCCGTCAAAGGGATGAGCTTTACCCATAGCTTCGCATGAATCTGCAATTAGCTCACGTGATGCCAGTGAATATTTCATCCCCTCATGTCCCATGGCTATCCCATCGCAAATTCCAATAGTGCCAAACTCCATAGGCGTTCCACCGGCCATTCTGATTCCTGCTTTTACAGCTTCAGATATTTTATCTAAATGAATATGTCCGGGAACTACTTCGCTTTTAGCATTTGCAATACCGATTAACGGTCTTCTTAATTCCTCGTCTGTATATCCCATCGCTTTAAATAATGATCTGTGCGGTGATCTTTCTATTCCTTTTGTTACAATATGACTTCTCATGTCAATCCATCCTTCCCTAAGTTAAAGAACTGGGTCAGTATATTTTCGTTATAGAAGAACGGTGCAATTTTACCCTCATCTATATTTTCATAAACAAATGCAAGTTTTTCCCATGTGACTGTGTATGTAAGAAGGAGCCCAACCAAGTAAATTACTGCAACACCAATAGCTGCTCCAAGTATAAATCCTGATATTCTGTCAACCTGTTTTATTATTGGGATTTCTGAAATACCTTTTATTAAATGACCGGCCAACCAGAATAATATTCTAAGAATAATGAACAGAACAATTCCACACAGCAATACCAAAATAAAGGAAGATATACTTTCTACAAAATTATCCATCATATTCATGGTAGTGTCCGAAGTTTTCGTCATTGCATTAGCTATTATTTCTTTAAAATTATCCGGTAACGGAGTTTCTGCAATTGCTTCTTTAATTCCTTCAACATTGGTTGGATCTGTTACTCCTGAGAAATTAATATTCAGGTTAGAAAGAAGTTTTTCAACCGCTTCTTTTATTCCATCATATACACCGGTTCCTTCAAACCAACCTGCAACAGGCCTTGATAATTTAATAGCAAGATAAAAAGACGCTACATATGAAACGATTTTATAAATAGTTTTCATTAACCCACTTTTCAAACCTATTAAAGCAAATATTACAATTATTCCTATTATTACATAATCTGCAACTGACATATGTCATCCTTTCTCTTTATGTTTAGGGTATATTATACAACCCAATCCCCTAAAAAGTCTACTAGTGGTATTCACTAAAAACCAGGTTTCCGGTAGTTATGACAATTACTTTACCATTTCCTATATCTGCTATACCAACAACCGGATCAAAACCACTTTGAATTTCAATCTGCTTTCCCTTTTCATCAAGGCATACTGCATTTATACCGGACCAATAGAAAATATGTCTTTCCCCGGTAATAATACCATCAGTCATTAGCCCTGTTGAATAAGTCCATTTTTCATTTCCGGTTCTATCTAAATAAATTATTTTGTCAGAACCGGTTTTTCTGTCTGCTATCCAGCAACCCAGCCTAGAAGAATTAACTCTAATAATTTCATTATACTCATAGGATGACTGTTCGGATCCGGTTGAATTAAAAACTGATACTTTTTCAGTTCCTGCCGCAATAAACATTTCATCCCCCAAAGACAATACCAATGGAAGTAAATAATCTCTGTTAAGACCTGCAATTGGAATATTGTTATATTCTTCAAAAATATCTATTCCGGTATTATCTGTATTGTTTTCAAAAATTCCGGAGATAGCAAATTTCCCGGTATCTCCAACCACGCAACCGGACACCGGGAAACGATCAGCATAATTATATTGGGCAATTATTTCATTGGCTTCATTTAATATAGCAGCACCGCCTAAAAATCCGTCTCGCCCTTTCAATATAAAAATGGTATATCCATTATCCTGCATACGAGCGCCAAGAATTGTTCTTTCAATAGAGTCACTATATGCTTTTTCGCCTTCTTCAAAAATAATGTAAGCTCCCGTGGGACCGTTGTATACTATTACTTGATTATTCCCGCCGGATAAATATGCATCTTCAAAGCCCATAATTTCAGAAGATTTTTCATTTCCCTTATCATCATATATTGTAAGATTCTTATCATCCAGTATATAAACAAAACCATCACAACCGGTAATAGAAGCTCTTGTAGAAGTGCTTTGTTCCACTATTTCATATGGTTTATAGATGTTTTCTACAGTTCCGGGAAAGATTTTAGAAATCATATATCTGGATGAGTATCCATTTGATATAGCAAAGAAAACAAGTGCCATTAATACAGCAATAAAAATCCCACCAAGTATTAATATTGTAATTTTAAAACTTTTTCCCATAATTGATTATTTCAGCCTTGGAATGCCTAATCCTCCGCCTTTTCTTTAGTATGCGTTAATGATACCATAAATGATGTACCGCAGAAAGCGACGCTTTCGAGGAACGTCATCGTGCCCTGAGCAACAATGTCATGACCCTGGTTAGAAACGAGTGACCATTGTTGATGGCACACCTTTATGCATTTGGCGTATTGCCGGAAGCAAGTTTTCGAAGAGTGCTATCATACCCAAATCGATAAATATTGAAAGGAGTCTTATGAGAGATTACAGCATCCATTCCTGGTTCGGATTTGAACTCCCCCTTGAGGAAAGAGCTAAGCTCATTAAAGAGGCCGGTTTTACTTCTATGATGTTATGGTGGTCTGATGAGCACCAGCATCTTGGAACCGTTAAAGTTAAAGAAGAACATCCCGGTATTATTAGAAAGCTCGGGCTTCGCATAGAAAATGTGCATCTTCCATTTAGCTGCTCAAATGGTATCTGGCTTGATAATCTTGAGGGCGATGACACCATGGCGATCTATTCGAAATGTATTGAAGATTGTAAGCGACATGGGTTTCCTGTTGCGGTTATGCATCCAAACAGGAGTATTGACCCTCCACCTGTAAATAGTCTGGGTTTGGATAGATTCAGACAACTTGCCGAAACCGCAATAAAAGCAGATGTTGTACTTGCTCTAGAGAATGTTAGCAAATGGCATTATACTGAGAAAATATTAAATAACGTTGATTCTCCCGGTCTGGGGTTTTGTTATGATTCAGGTCATGACCTTCTGTACAGCGACAAGCAATATGAACTTCCTGTAAAATTTTCTGACAGACTTGTTGCAGTGCATTTACATGACAATATGATGGATAAGGACGAACACCGGTTACCAATTGAGGGAATGATAAACCTACATGCTCTTGTAGATGCTATTGTTGAATCAGGTTACCAGGGTCCACTATCTCTTGAAGTAGCAAATCCAAAACCCGGCGAAGAACCACTCTCTTATTTAAAACGAGCATATGGAATCGCAACAGTTCTTGAAAAACTTCGCAATTACGAATACTAAAATGAAAATTATTTCTTGATTTGATTATAACAAAAAAGACATTTGCAATAAATGTCCTTTTTTTTGGAGGCGCCACCCGGATTTGAACCGGGGATAAAGGTTTTGCAGACCTCTGCCTTACCGCTTGGCTATGGCGCCATATACGCAGGGGCGGTACATTTGTACCGCCCCTACCAGTTGGAGCGGAATACGAGATTCGAACTCGCGACTTTCACCTTGGCAAGGTGACACTCTACCACTGAGTTAATTCCGCTGGTGCCCAGAGGCGGAATCGAACCACCGACACGAGGATTTTCAGTCCACTGCTCTACCGACTGAGCTATCTGGGCAAATTGGCGACCCGGAAGGGATTCGAACCCTCGACCTCTAGCGTGACAGGCTAGCGTTCTAACCAGCTGAACTACCGGGCCACTTTATGGTGGGCGCAATAGGGCTCGAACCTATGACCCCCTGCTTGTAAGGCAGGTGCTCTCCCAGCTGAGCTATGCGCCCCCATAAATGCCGAAAACGGCAAGGTGAAGTATATAAAAATTACCTTTAAAAGTCAATACATAAATGGCATTAATGACAAATTGAGTTGCATTTTTCTATTAAGTCTGCTTTTATCAGAACAATTAAAACAAAAACGGGCAATTGTCCCAACCACAATTTCTGTTTTATTATATATTGCATCTGTGGAATTTCGGCAATATATGCTATCCGTTAAGAAGTATGTCTTTTATCTCTTTACTGTTGAATTTATATCTCTTTTCGCAAAAATGACAGACAGTTTCTACCTCATCCTGCTCTTTAATGATTTTTGTGAGTTCATCTCTACCCAAACTTAAAACTCCACGTAACATGGCATCACGTGAACATCCGCAGTTATAAGCTACTTCTTTTTTATCAGTTATAATCACTTTTCCTTCACCCAGCATGAATTCCAACATACCCTCAGGTGAATTTGTAATCTCAATAAGTTTTGAGGCCGACCCTGCTTCTTTTAATCTGTTTTCAATATATTCCACAGTTTTATCTTCAGCGCCCGGCATCACTTGAATTATCATCCCTGATGCACTTTTTACAGTTGCATCCGGATTTAATTTTACACCAAGCGCCACTAATGAAGGTATCTGCTCTGAATATGTATAATAATGTGCAAGATCATCACCGATTTCACCGCTTTGCAGTGGAATGCTCCCAGAATATGGTTCTTTCATACCCAAATCTTTTATTATTGTCATTATCCCTGGTGTTAAACATGCCCCTACTCCGAATTCAGCATCTTCTCCATACGATGAGTAATCGTTATTTGTCACATACCCCTTAAGGGTTCCATCATTAGATCCAACTGCTATCAAGCCCCCCATAGGCCCTTCACTCTTAATTCTAAGAGTAATGGTTTCATTATCACCTTTAGTCATTTCTCTCATCATAGCAACAGCTTCTAAAGCTCTGCCTAAAGCAGTAGCTGCCAGAGGGTTTAATTTATGATATCCCATAGCTGTTTCCAAAGTGTCTTTTATTTCAACTGCAAAGGCTCTGATCGTACTATTAAATGCGGTTGCCCTTACTACACCGTCTCCCATTAATCCATCCTCCTGCAGACAAAGAAAATCCTCTTTGATGTCTCTGTCGGCTCATTAAAAGAACAATCGTCATATAACGCTTCTATTGAAAACCCTGATTTCCTCAAAGTATCACTTAAAAAATCTATACTATAAGCTCTTTCTTTATTTATGCTTTCAAATCTCTTGTAAACATCTCCTTTTTTTTGGAAAAACGTCATATCCATTGTGCATATCTCGGTTTTTTTATCAAAATGATTCTGCCATATATATGAAAAACCATCATCTACTGAATAAAAAACATTATCTTTGTATATGTTTTCAAATTTATATTCACTGTTTATGTCAAATACGAAAAGTCCACCCGGTTCTATGAAATACTGCAGTCGTTTAAAATACTTTTCAACCATATCAGAATCAATAAGATGGTTAATACAATCTAAAAGACTAACCGCCGCATTATAAGTACCAAACAAATCAAGTTCTGTAAATTCCTGATTAATCCAGAGAATTCCAGGCCCCTTTTTCCCATATGCAACAGATAACATCTCTGATGATCCATCTACTCCTGTCATGTCATAACCCTTTTCAGCCATAGCAAAAGTTAGACGTCCTGTACCACATCCAAGGTCAATAACGCTTTTTGGATGCGTTTTAGAATGTTTGTTAAATACTTCTTTAAAATAAATAGCATACTTGCTGACATCAACATCTGATGTCAGTCGATCATAAATCTCTGCAGTGTCTTTATACATGGAAACCTCCGGTTACTCGAAAGCACCAATTTCTTCAAGTGCTCTTTGCAGTTGCACATCATCTTCAAATGGAATGGCTGAAACCGGCGAATATATATAGTCCTCAAGCGGCTCAATCTCAATATCCGGAACCACACCGATATCCTGTATGCAAATTCCTGCCGGGGTATAATACTTTGCAATAGTTATCCTGATTCCTGATCCGTCTTCCAGCTCGTAAACACCCTGTACCAAGCCTTTGCCATATGTTGTCGTTCCTATAACAGTGGCATAACCATTGTCTCTTAGAGCTCCTGCCAGCATTTCGCTTGCACTTGCACTGTATTCATTCACAAGAACTATTATCGGAAGAGTAACACCTTTTCCTGAAGCCTTATAATCTTCTCTATTATTATCTCTGTCAATTGTATATGTGATAATACCGTCATCCATAAGCATGTCTGCAATTGCTATTATAGCTCCGAGACTACCGCCGGGATTATCCCTTAAGTCTATAATAATCGAATCCATCCCTGCATTACCCAGTTCATTAAATTTAGCTGCAAATTCCTGAGGTGAATCCTGTGAAAACGAGCTTAAACTAATATAGCCTGTATCTCCTTCGAGCATTTCTCCTGTTACTTCAATGCTATTGACAATTCTTCGGGTTATAGTAAAAACAAGTGGTTCATTTTCGCCTTCTCTTATTACTTCTAGCTCAACATCAGTTCCAACATCACCTCTGACAATACTAGCAACATAGCTTAAGTCCTCAGAATAAGTAACATCATAATCATCTACTCTTATAACTCTGTCCCCTGGTAGAATGCCTGCTTCATGAGCAGGTCCAAGTTCATTCACACTCAAAGCCAGTATTCCAACCCCCACTGTAGGTATCTGTATCGTTACGCCTACACCTGAGTATTCACCTTCTGAATCCTCGTTCATAAGTGCCCATTTTTCTTCATCAACATACATGGTGTAAGGATCATCAAATGCATCTGCCATACCGGCTATTGCTCCTTCAATCAAATCATTTTCATCAGTATAGTCTAGAAATTTTTCCTGCAGCAAATCCCTGACTTCATTGAATTTATCAATGTTTTCCGGGTCTACTTCCGAAGCATCAAACTCTATGTAATATCTGTCCTGCCTGCTATCCTGCCTGTTATTAAATACCGTCACAGCTGTAAGTGTTCCAACAACAGACAACGCCGCTGTTAAAACAACGGAAATTATTACAATAAATATAATTGTTTTTGTTTTCAATCTTTCTCCTGTCCCGACAATTACCATTGCAGTTAAATTCCGCACTAAATTGTCGTAAAAAAACGCCGGGTCATACCATAATGTTTACCCGGCGGAATATTTGTCTAAACCTATGTACCACTCTTTTGATTTACATACTCAAGGGGATCATGTCTTTCTCCATCTTCCATAACTTCAAAATGCAGATGAGGACCAGTAGCCCAACCAGTGCTGCCAATAAGTGCTATAACCTGACCTTTATCAACTTTTTGTCCTACTTTAGCAATTATTTTTGAGCAATGGGCATACAAGGTAACAATTCCTCCCCCATGGTCAACTACAATTTTATTCCCATAACCTGATGAATACTCAGCCATAATTACTGTTCCTGAGTTAGCAGCCAGAATATTTGCCCCTGTAGGTGCTCCGATATCTATACCCGTATGCATGCGCCATTCGTGGAAAATAGGATGCATTCTCATGCCATAAAAATCTCCCGGGTCCAATGCGCTTCTATTTGCAGGTACAGGCCATATCATATCGCCACCTGCATAATCCATTTTTTGCTGCATTTCCCTAATAACTTCTAAAAGTCTGTCGGATTCTAGCATTAAGTCATCTTCACGCTTTTGCAAAAATGCGATTTGCTCTGCACTCATCTTGGCTGTTTTATCTGCTAAAACTCTAATAGATTCAAGGTTTCCAATTGCAGCCTCTGTAGTTTTCAGTGCTACCTGATATTGAATCTGAAGTGCTTCAGCCCGCGCCTTTTTATCCGCAAGATCAATTGCAAGAGTTTCAAGTTCATCCATTAGCTCCTGATCATACAGAGCAACAAATTTTCTTATTTCAAGTTTCTCATAAAACTCCGTAATATTTTCTGAATCTGTAAGAATTGTCAGCAAATTAACCTTTGAGTCTATGTATCCTTCAATTATCCTTTTTTTTAATAATGCTAACTTATCCTGATATTCAAGTTCAGTTGCAGCAATTGTATCAATAAATCCATTTATTTTTTTATCAAGGGCTTCGATTGTACCCTCTTTCTCAAGTAAATGCTCATTCTGAGCAATTAAGCTATCACTTACCTGCTCAGATATTCCTTCATAATAATCCTTACTTGACTCATATTCTTTTCTTTGGTAAATAGTACTTTCTAGTTCCTTATCAACCCAATCTTTGTTTTGCTGCATATCATAAATATTTTCAGCAAAAACAGATGTCGAAAAGACAAGTGCAAATATTAATAGTATTACCAGTATTTTTTTCATTTGTAAATCCTCCTAAACCCTAAGGTTCTTGCGGATAGCTAAAAGGCTTCCGAAAATTCCAAGTAATATACCCAGCCCGAAGAAGACTAAGAATATCATAAGTACTGTATATTTTACACTAACTAGCTTAAGTCCTGCAAGGAACAACTCTTCAGCACCCTGAGTCGAGAACCATTCAAATACTCTATTGTATAAATAGCTAATAAGTAATGAAGCACCTATCGCACCTGTAAAACCTATAACAGTTCCTTCTAGTATAAATGGGAGTTTTATTCTTCCCTCGGTAGCTCCTATATATTTCATTATAATAACTTCTTCATTTCTACTGGCCATTGCAAGACGGACAGTATTAGAAATCAAGAATAGTGATAATATACCCAGAAGAATAGCCAAAACACCAGATATTAGGTTAATCCAACTAGTTAATGATACTGCAAAATCAAAAGAACCAGAATGATAATCTACTTGATAAACATCCGGAATACTTTCAACAAACGCTACAAAATCCTTAACATTTATACTGTCTTTTAATCTTACTGTGTATGAAGCCGGAAGGAAGTTAGGGCCAAGATCCTCAAGCACCTGGGAGTCAAACATCTCTTTAGCCTTTTCAAACGCCTGCTCATTGGACTCAAATTCCAGGTATTTTATACTTCCATCTTCCACTAGAGCTTCTTTTACAAAGTTTTCTCTGTATTCATCAGATCCTGGAGTTATAAATATGCGTATTTCAAGCATATTATCCATGTATTCTGAATTGTAAGATATGTTCAATAAGAAAACCCCGAATACTCCTACCAGCAGTAGCATAATAAAAACTGTAATAATACTGGTAATTGTCAGTACGCGATTTCTGTTAAGATTTGTTATTACTTCACCGAAAATATACATCTTATACCCCATACCTTCCTTCGGGAACATCCCTTGTAACTATCCCCTCGTCAAGAACGATGACGCGTTGTTTAAATGTATCAACTATGGTTTTGTCGTGGGTAGCAACTAACACTGTGGTTCCCATCTGGTTTATTTTATATATGAGGTTCATTATCTCAAGACTTGTTTTCGGATCAAGATTGCCGGTGGGTTCATCCGCTATAAGAAGGTCCGGATTGTTAGCAATGGCCCTTGCTATTGCAACTCTTTGTTGTTCTCCACCCGACAATTCATCAGGACAATCATTTGCTTTATCCAAAAGACCAACTACAGCAAGAAGCTGAGGAACCATTTTCCTTATCTGCCTACCGTTGGTTTTAGTTACCCTAAGAGCAAATGCAATATTTTGATATGCCGTTTTATTTTGAAGCAGTTTATAATCCTGAAAGACAACACCGATTTTCTTTCTAAAACCCGGGACTTCATATCGATCTACATCTCTTGTATCTACACCATTTACATAAAGTTCTCCGCCGGTTGGTTCTTCTTCCTTCATAATTAACTTAATTATGGTGGATTTACCTGAACCACTCGGGCCTATGACAAATGCAAACTCTCCTTTTTTTATAGCAAGATCAACATTTTTGAGGGCTTCCGTTCCGCTTTTGTACACTTTAGTGACATTATTAAAATTTATCATTCGTTCTCCGGTTAATCATCTTGGTTTATTTTATCTATTAAACATTTTACCATATAAGCAGCTTTAAAAGAAACTGCGTCGTCAAAATTCCTGAGGTCCAGTCCTGTAAGCTTCAGTACTTTTTCTATGCGATATACCAATGTGTTTCTATGCAGGTACATGCGTCGGGCTGTTTCGCTTATATTCAAATTGTTTGTGAAAAAGCATAGTACTGTTTTAATGATTTCATCATCTAGTAATTCAAATGTTTTCTTGCTAACAGTTTCTCTAAGAAAATCATCCAGAAGCTTTTTATCTGCACTGTATATCATCTTTCCAATTCCAAGGGTACTGAAGTCAAATATTCTGGATTCGAATTCAAAAATTGAGCCAACTGTTATTGCTGTTGATGCATTGCTGTATGATAAAGCCATTTGAGAAAGATTTTGAGCTATACTTCCTATTCCCGCTTTAACTGTTACCATAAGCTCTTCTTCAATTGTATCTGCTATCTTTTTTGAGTAATCTACTAAAGTCTGAGAGCCTTCATTTTTATTTAATTCCACTAAATAGGCAACGGTATTATTATCCATTTCTACAATAGTATTTTTATCTTTATCAGGGAATATATTGGATATCATATCCGATGCCGGATAATCAGATTCCCCGTGGCGGAAAACAATAACTGCTCTGTCGACTTCATTTCTAATTTTATAAATCGCAATATTTTCATGAATTTCATTTTCAGTGAGTTCATTATTCAGCAGTTTTTTGTAGAAATAAAATTTATTATGTTTTTCAAGCTGTTGCCTGAGGTAGTTTTCTGTGAACATAACCAATAATTTGAGTATTTTCTCGGATTCTTCGGAAGATTTTTTTATAAACAAAAAGTACTTATCATGAAAATCCGGATTAACAGCAGAAAATATTATTCCTTCAGAATATACTGTATTATGGTTTTTAAAATCTAGGCTCCCGAATCCGGGCGCTGATTCGCCTTCTTTCGCTGAGTCTGAGCATATAATTATTTCGCCTTTTGCATTGACAAGACCACAATAATCATCAACCGCTGCCAACAGCTTTTTCTTTAATGTGCCGAACATGCACACCTCCATTTGAATATCACATAAATGATACCATAAGCCTCTGTATTTCACAAAACAAACTCACAGTAATAACTAATCTAACAGGAAATACTTGATAGATGTATTAAAGTAAATAACCACATAAAAACAGAAATTACGTCAGGCGCAATTTCTGTTTTTTTATATTAATGAATTTCTTACTGTCATGTAGTCAGTTTAATAAACTTTTCAAGTTCTTTCAACCTTCCGATTACATTGAACATTTCAGTCAGTGATATATCATAATTCAATCGGTCAATAACCTCAGAAATCATATCTGACATATCAACCACAACGAACCATGGTTTGTTTATTATTTCATCAGGGATAAATGAAAGATTGGATGAATAAATCCTTTTTATCAGGCCGTCTTCGTAAGCCTTATCAAACTTTTCAACACCTTCAGTGAAAAATGCAAAAGTAACTGCCACATACACATCTCCGGCATTACGCATTTTTGCCTGATTAGCTATATCAAGAATTGAATCACCTGATGAGAGCATATCATCTACAATCAACAAGTTCTTACCTTCCATGGTACTTCCCATGTAAGAATGCTCTACGATAGGATTTTTACCATTAACTACTCTAGTATAGTCTCGCCTTTTATAGAAAACTCCTATTTCAACACCAATCGCCTGTGCATAATACAGCGCCCTATCCATTGCACCGGTATCCGGACTGATTATTTTAAGATTTGTTGCGTCTCCTTCAATTTTTGTTTCCTTATTCATAATTATCGAAGAAAGCATATCAAAAGTCGGATATAGATTTTCAAAACCAATTAATGGAATTGCGTTTTCAACTCTTGGTTCATGAGCATCAACAGTTATTATATTATCAACTCCCAGTGCTTTTAATTCCTGCAATGCCACGGCACAGTCAAGGGATTCTCTTCCCTTTCTTTTATCCTGTCTCCCAGCATACAAAAGAGGCATTATTACATTAATTCTTCGTGCATTGCCTCCTATTGCGGATATTGTTCGTTTAATACTTTGGAAATGTTCATCGGGCCCCATTCGGTTTTCAGATCCGAACATGTTGTAGGTGCAGCTGTGGTTTCCAACATCGGCAAGAATAAAGATATCCTTACCTCTGACGGTTTCCTGCAGAACGACTTTTCCTTCGCCATTTGCAAATCGGACATCATTGATCTTAATTACATATGTCTTTTTTTCGCCCCTGCGCTTAAAAACGAGATCCTCATCAACCAGCTTTCCGAACCCATTGCTTCCCTGCATTAAAATAAGACCCAAATCGCCTTCACTTGAATTATTTACTCTCATTAATGTGCTCCCCCTGTGAGCTAATTATACCAAACATTGGTAGACCCATGTATTAAATCAGAGAAATAATTACGGTTTTTCGATTCTTTTTCTATTGCATTTTTCCACCCAGCCACTTTTATTGGTTTGACGGCTTCGAGCAATTGATAACGACCCTTCTTCAACGTCATCTGTTATCGTAGATCCTGCTGCAATATATGTATCTTTTTCAATTACTACAGGAGAAATAAGCGTACTATTGCATCCGATAAAAGCATTATCACCCACTACAGTTCTGCTTTTTACTTTTCCATCATAATTTGCAGTTATCACTCCACAGGATATATTGCAATTTCTACCAATGTCCGAATCTCCTACATATGCAAGATGGGGAATTACGGTTTTATCTTTTATTTCAGATTTTTTTACTTCAGCATAAGCTCCGATTTTTACTCTATTACCGATGACATTATCAGGCCGAATATGTGAAAATGGTCCTATTTTACATTCATTCCCCAGTTCACTGCCTCGCGCAACTGATTTAATAACCTCGCAATTATCTCCTATTGAGCAGTTTTCGACAATTGAATCCGGACCTAGAATGCATTCTCTGCCAATCTCACATTCTCCCATAATATATGTATTTGGATAAATTATTGTGCCACGCCCAATTCTCACATTCACATCAATATATGTATCTTCAATACTTACAAGACGAACACCCTCATTTACAAGTGATTTATTAATCTCAATTCTTACAGCGTTTACAGCATCATGAAATTGTAATCCGGTATGTATCTCATCTAGCGCATCCGATGCTGATATAGCACCCTTTGCCAATACATATGAATCTAGGTAAAACATATCATTGTAAAAAACATTGTCGGCATCTTCAGAAAACTCATATCCTGCAATTTCCAATTTCCGTTTAAGATGATCAGCCGGAATCATTCCGAGCACTTTTTCATTTTCAAATTTAATAAAATAATCTTTTGATTCAATTCTGTATTTCATTTCAAATCCTTCTTCTATATTATTTTTCTATTCAATATATTGCTGCAGGTTTTTTCTTCTACCCCATCAAAATGCATATATGCGGCCAAAAAATCAAACATAGGATAAAAAGCTCCAAAAACAACCTTATTCAGTAATCCGGCATCAGCCATATCTTCAAGAGAAAACATACTATGTCTCATTTCTGACATATCGACATATATATTTTTATCGTTGTTCAAGGTTTGTTCCATGTCTATCATTGACCCATGCCTCATATTGCAAAGCACTACCGGAATTCTCATTCCTGAAGCCAAAAACTGTTTTAAAGAATCTACTTCAAATGGGTTTTGCTTTAAAAGATAGTCAAGTCTTATATCACCAAATGCGCAGTGGATAAAAACAGGCTTTTTCTTTTGGATAGCCATATGATGGAATTCGATAAACTGAGGCGAATCAAAATCATAACCGTGAATTGTTGGATAAATTCGAAAAGCATCGTAGCTGAATGATTCTTCTGCCCTTTTTATATCATATACTGTGTTTGGTAGCATTGGATTTATGGATACTGCCTGCTTATACCCACTTCCTTTTATCGTTTTAGCTAATTCAAAATCTCCTTCAAAAGGGTCATTATAAAATACGGCTCCAAGACTGCTTACAAATCCGGTTTCAATTCCATGCTTTTCATGCATTATTCGAAGACCATCAAAATCAATTTGTCTTCTTTTTACAAAAGGCCATGCTCCTACAAAACAATTATAATCAGTTTTCATTTGCTGCCTCCGAAAATTTTCTGTGCATTTTTATAGTATATCTTATCTTTTTGAAGATGTGTCAAACTTGCTTCTTCAACCTGGGCAAAACACTGTCGACCTCCACCCGGCAAATCAGTTCCGAACAGAATCCTGTCTTCTCCAACTAATTCTAGCGCATAATTTATATCACCGGTTCCAATCATTGTACCCGAGAAATCACTATATACATTCTCAAGATCTGCAATACACCGTAAACCATGATAAACGTTTCCGCCCAGATGAGCCATTATGATTTTAAGTTCAGGATACCTAAGGGCCAGACATCTTATATTCACGGCAGTACTTTCATGTTCTAGCAGCCCAATTGCTTTATGAAAAGCATGTGCAAGTACCGGCACATTTTTATCTATGCAGTACTTGGCAATATCATAAACCCTATAGTCATCGCATTTTGCTGCAACCCATAATTTAACGCCTTCCATACCATTATCCAAACCTCTTTTTAACACTTCAACCCTGTTACTATGAGTAGGATCAATGTAAATATATCCTGCTATTCGACTAGGTTGCTCTTTCATAAACTCGCAAGTTAGTTTGTTACAATATTCAATTTCCTCATAATCAGGATAGTATGAAGAAATTGTAGAGATATATATTTTATCTATATCAAACAATTCACAGGCTTTTAAAACTGTTTTTTTATCTTCCTTATAATTATTTGCCCACAGATGGGCGTGTACGTCAATTATCATAGTTTTACCTCAGACTTATTATATATTTAGATTAAAAAGACCGTAAGACTACTCCTACAGCATATAATTAAATATTGATATTAAAAATTTCATATCCAATTTTCCCCGCGTTTTCATGTTATTAATCCTCTTGACCATCTAAAAGCCATCTAAAGATTTACTCCATCACGGGTTCTGGCTCATCCTCAACTTCTGCGTAGCTTTCGAGAATAAGTTTTTCTAGCATTTTCCTGGTTTCTGAGTTAATGGGATGCGCAATGTCTTTAAATTGTCCGTCTGGAGTTTTTCTACTCGGCATTGCGATAAATAACCCGTTCTGACTTTCAATGACTTTGATGTCGTGCACTGCAAAACATTCATCGATTGTCAAAGAAACCACAGCTTTCATTTTGCCGCCGGTTGCGATCTTCCTGATGCGTACATCCGTAACTTGCATACTAAACCCACCTTTCCGTAGATTAGCAAAAATGCCCACAACAGATTTCTGTACCCATGACTAACCTGTTAGTTATATTATACTCTTATAACAGTTATTTACAAATATCTACTAACAATCTAACGAAACGACGAATTAATTTATTGTTATATTCAAGTATTAAACAAGTCAATAGTTTCATTTTCTAAAAAAAATAACTTTTAAAAACCCAGCTGAGTTAGCTGGGTTTAAAATATCTTATTCTACTACTGTCTTTTTGAACTTGAATTTTTCATGCATCGTTATTATTACCAGCGCATGTATTAATCCATACAATTAATTCTTTTCTACGAACTGTATTCTAAGACCGCTAGGATCTTTAATGTAGAAAAAGGCAACTGTTGGATTTGGTCTAAATGGTCCTTCAAGGACTTCAATTCCCCTTCCTTGAAGAAATTCCATCTTATTATCAATCGAATCAACCGTAAATCCAATTGATATATCTTTTCCAATGTTTACATCAGAATCTTTACCCGATATAAGCTCAATCTTTGTTTCTCCACCATCGAGAAAAACTATTTCCCTATCAGGACCGGCTTCAAGTCTGCGTTCAACTTGAAGTCCTACTATATCCATGTAAAAATCAAGTGACTCCTCCATGTCATTTACCTTGATTGTGCACCAGCAAAAACCCATATTAATCCCTCCTTGTTTATCGACATCATGTTGATTATTTTTTCAAAAGTGTTTTTCTGTATTTAACACCTTCCCAGTTTTTTATGAAGTCGATGTCTTCCTGTTTCATTGGAACCGGTGTCATATCTTTTGCTCTGGCATTTAGCTCAATATACGCAAGTGCTGCAATACTTTCTTCCATAGTAAGAGCCTCTTTATAATTGGTCCTGTAAACAACTTTGCCTGTGTTTCCGTTAACATTTATTTTATTTCCTGTAGTTCCATCTGCAACATTCCCACTTAAATAGGCAGCTTGGTCAGGATAAAGTATATTGGCTTCAAACCATTTTGCGTTTCTGCCTGTGCATTTGAAATAATCAGTCAGTACTTCAGATTTACTCACATAGGTGTCTTCACCGGTTTCTTCTATGCCTACATAATCATATTCAGTCGGAAGATCAAGCTCCTTAAGAATAACTTCACTAATCATTTCATGGAGCTGTACACATTCGTCATAATCATCCGAAGTTACAAGAACACCATGGCTTTCCATGAATATAATCTTAGGTATGGTTTCTCTATCATCAAGAATATGCTTGATTCCGAGTGTCAAATCAAATCCCGGTGTTATATACGGTACCCAAGCATAACCATATTCTGAATCACCGAAAAGTTTGTCAGCAATTTTATGACCTTCCATTGTACAGGTAAGTAGATTTGCATACACAGAGTGTGTATGAATTACATATTTATAAAGAAGTGAATGAAAACCCGCTTCAACAGATGCTCTCATACCTTCTTTTAAACCAGGCAGTGTAACAGCATTAGCTTTTACAAACGCTGTGCTGTCTTTATAAAAATCTGTATCTGATTCCAAATCAACATCATCATAATATTTTCGAATTTTCTGAAAATCAATAACTACGAAGCCATCATCGGTTCTCATGTCTTTAAGTTTATATCCTGAGGCTTTTACAGCCATCAGATTTCCATCAAGTTTTACAGATGTATTTCCACCACCGCCCTGAGCATAGTCAGCCCTGCTTCCTATTGTCTGCGACATATCCGCAAATTGTTTTAGTTCTTTCTCGTACATTATATCCTCCTTATGACCATCCCTGGCCATAACCTCTATCTTTTTTTGATTCCTCATGACCACAAGCCATATAGGCTTTCATGGGGTCAGTATCAATACCCATTTCTTCTCTTACCTTAACTAACAATGGACGCACATCAGTTTCAAATGCATCTCTAACACATGCCTCAGCTCCCATAACATCATTTGACATTCTTGCTTCATACAATGCTTTTCTATCAACAAGCAGTGCTTTGGCATGAGCAGACTGTACATTGAGGACTGAACGTATCATAGCCGGAACCTTTGGTTCAATGCTGTGACACTGGTCTATCATATATGATATACCCTTTGCGCAGTCACTTGTTCGCGCATCAAGAGTTGCATCAATTATTTCATTAAATATCAGGAATAATTCATATGGTTTTATTGAGCCAACAATCAAATCATCATCCGCGTACTTTTTATTATTAAAGTGGAATCCCCCCATTTTGCCTTCATCAATTAAATTAGCAACAATGTATTCAATATTAACTTCCTGAGCGTGATGACCTAAATCGACCAGCACTGTTCCTTTTTTACCAACTTTATTAGCAAGTAGCAGTGACATACCCCAGTCAGCAATATCGGTATGATAAAAAGCCGGTTCAAATGCCTTATACTCAATAAACATTCTCATATCTTCGTCCATAGCATTATCAAGGGAAAGAAGACTTTCAATCATCCAGTTTTTCCTTGCTCTGAAACTACCCTGTCCCGGATAGTTGGTACCATCTGCAAACCAAAGACTGATTTCTTTTGATTTAAATTTACGAGCTATATCAACACACTCAATCATATGGTCGGTAGCCATTTTTCTCACTGCAGGGTCAGAATTACATACACTTCCGAGCATATATTCATCACTTTGGAACAGATTTGGATTAACAGCACCTATTCTGATGCCTCGCTGACGTGCATAGTTTCCTGCGTCTTCATAATCATCAACTTTATCCCATGGAATATGAACTGCGACACTTGGACATACCCCTGTATATTTATTTACTATTGCCGCATCATCAAGTTTTTCATATAGATTTCTAGGCATCCCAATTTGTTTAAAAACTTTAAAGCGGGTTCCTGCATCACCATAACCCCATGAAGGTGTTTCTATGGCTAGTTCTTTTATGCTTTTTTTAACCCATTCTGGATCCATGCTTCTTGCTATGATTTTCTCTTCTAAAAATTTGTATTCAGTTTTCATATTAACCCTTCCCTACAATGTTATTAACAAAATATTCATAAATATCGTTCCATTTTTTAGTATCCTGTGGTTCCCATTTTATAATTTCAAAAGATGCTCTTATGACTTTACGTGCATCTTCCATATCTTCTAAATGATTCAGTGCAATCAACTGAGCCATTATATTTCCTGTAGACGTTGCTTCAATAGGACCTGTTGTTATAGTTCTACCCAGTGCATTTGCAGTAAACTGGGATATCATAATATTTTTACATCCCCCACCGACTATATGAAGATCAGGAATCTTCTTGCCGACAACATCCTCGAGCCCCTCAAATACATACCTATATTTTAATGCAAGGCTTTCCATTATGCATCTGACAATCTGCGGCTTGTCCTCAGGAACCGGCTGACCGGTGTTTTTACAGAATTCCTGAACCTTCTCGGGCATATGTCCATGGTGATAGAAAATATCATTATCAGGGTCAATAAGGCTTCTAAAAGGCTCTGCATTACGTGCTTCGTATTCCAATTCATCAAAGGACATAACTTTATCTTCTCTGTTCCATTGTTTTCTACAGTCCTGATATATCCACAATCCCATAATGTTTTTAAGAAAACGTATTGTTCTGTTAAATCCACCTTCGTTTGAGTATTCAAGTTCTGCTGCTTTATCACTAACTATAGGTTGTTTTAATTCTGTTCCTAAAAGTGACCAAGTTCCGCTGCTAAGAAATGCAAAGTTATCAGTCTGAGCCGGAGCACTTATTACAGCACTTCCTGTGTCATGTGCGGCTACAGAAATAACAGGTATTGGCTTAATCTGTACTTCATCACATATTTCATCTTTAAGCATTCCTACCACTTTTCCTCCGTCTATTATATCTGCAAGAAAATGTTGAGGTATATCAAGCTTATCCAATAAATCTCTGTCCCAGTCACCTGTTTTAATATTAAGCATCTGAGCTGTGCTTGCTATGCTATATTCGCTGTACATATTTCCGGTAAGAAAATAATTTAAAAGATCAGGCATAAAAAGCATTTTATCGGCTCTTTGAAGGAGCTCTGGTCGAGTTTGCTGTAATGCATAGAGTTGGTATAGTGTGTTAAACTGCATAAACTGAATGCCTGTGCGTTTGTATATTTCCTTACGTGGAATAATCTCACATGCAGCATCAATCATACCGTCAGTTCGGGAATCACGATAATGAACGGGATTTTCAAGAAGTCTGCCTCCTTTATCCAACAATCCAAAATCTACCCCCCATGTGTCTATGGCTATGCTGGATATGTCGCCATGCCCCTTTTTCCTGCATTCAATTATACCGGTTTTTAATTCATGGAATAATCTAAGAACATCCCAGTACATTGTGCCGTTTATATTAACCGGGTCATTGGAAAAACGATGAACTTCTTCAAGTGTCACCTTTCCATTGTCATATATGCCAAGCATGGCCCTTCCACTGCTGGCACCGTAGTCAAATCCTAATACTTTTACCATTTCATGTCCTCCGGATATGTTTTTACAGTCGTAATTATATATCAGTCACTATCTTGAGTAAATGCAAACTTGTTCCATAAGTCCCCATGGATGAGTAATGTATGCTTTTGTGTACTGGTCAGGTTCAGGATGAAAAGCCCCTGATCCTGTCCACATTTCTTTAGAATCAGCAAGATGGAATGGTCCAAACATGTTTCTAGGTGCACCCATTACCTCTATCTCTATTTCATTCTCGCCATCTTTAAGCATATGGGCTATCTGTACCTTGCTTTTTGCTTTCCATGGAATCATTGTTTCATGCCCGTTGATTCTTAGTACCGTAACGACATCACTATATTTACCCAAGTCCAATATAAGGTCATCTCCAAGATTATCATTATTTAGTTTATATTTATAGATCATTCCTGCATGATAGTGGAAATATCCTTGCAGACCCCAGTCTCCTACTGTAAGTTTTTTTGGTTCTGTAATAATCCTGCGGTCAGCTGAAACTCCGAAATTACCAATAATAAATATGTTTTCAAGTTCTGTCGAAGCCATGTAAGGAAGCTCTATCGTAATGTTATTAAGTCCTTGTTTTAACTGCGACATATTAATTCTGCCCATACACTTATCAACAAACCATCCCTCAGTTTCAGCGGATAACTTTTCACCGTTTAAATAAGCAGTATAATCAGTGGCATCTTCAATAACGAGTTGTGTTATCTCTGAAGGTACTTCGCTGACTATAAAATCAAATGATGCAAGCAGTTTTTTACCATCATTTTCATTAGGGGTTCCTGTCCACTTGTATCTTTGAAGTCCCCTGTTCTGATCAATAGGAATCATATCAAGCGATTTGCGCAGTTTCTGCTGATGCAGCCATATCTCATCTTCTTCAGTCCAGTCTCCGCCATCATACTTAAATTTACACATATCCAGCACCATGACATTTTCTGCTGTTCTTTCGAAATCACATAGATTGCCAATAGCTGTCTTAAATTTATATGCCTTTTTTTCAGGAGCAGCAATAGATTCATGCATACCTGTTTTATCCAGCATGAAGATTTTTGAATCTGTTGGCCCGAACTCACATTCAAATACAACTTTACCGGATTTAGCGGTGTATGGCACTGCTGATATTTCACCTGTCAGTGGATCCCACTCTTCAAGGCTGCCTTCATCATGTAGTTCAATCGTTGTGTTATATATCTGATTTTTATCATTATTAATCATAAACAACATAGTGGTATCGCCCATATCCTTCACCATTGAAAAGACATTTTTAGCTTCCTGCCCATGTGAGAGTTTAATGCTTACTTCTCTTGTAAGATATGATACTGTATCACTGATATTATCTGTTTTTACAATATTCTTATTACTATACAGTCTGTATATATCATTTGAAGGTTCACCTTCAATATATTTGATTCCATCGCTTTGATCTATTACCTTACCGCCTGAATTCATGAATTCTTCCAGTAGATTAACTGTACTTTTATAAAGTGTTTCCGTTCCCGGAGGTATTACCACCGTGCTGTATTCCATATCACCAACGGTAATTTTCCCATAACCGGCTCCACCGATTTTGGACATTATTTCTTCATCACCATAATCAAAATCAATATGATTTGACATGAGGTCCTTTGTATAGTCATTTAAAAGATATCCAAGCTGGTCGGATTTCTCCTGCATATCATGAAGATGGAAATCTCCTTCTTTCAACTCTGCATTTATCCATGCAGTTGCAACAGGATGTATAACAAGCGTATCAATTTTAGGATTACCTTTTGATGTAAGAGCTCCTATCCGAGCGAAATAATCTTCTACAGTGTTGTTGTATTTCCACCATGGTGTCTGGTAATTAAATACAGGTGGATAGTCACGTTTTCTGCAGCCTTTCAGTGAATACCATGTAAGGTGCTGGCAACGAAGATTTATTCCCTGAATATACTGGTAATCGCCGATCCATTTCTGCCCTTCGAATGAGAACTGCCATCCTGAAACACCATAGGTTTCTGTAAGTGTTCTTTTTCTTCCCATCTGATGTGCTACAGAAGTACATCCCTTGATTGTCATAAACTCAATAGTCTGGTCTCTGAGCATATCGATTCCGGGTATATGCTGATACATATAATTCGGAAGAACGCTCCCGCATAGCAATATGTACGAGCCCAGTCTGTTTTCTGCCAACCAATGTCCTGTGAACTGCAGGTTGCTATCATCACACCAGTCAAATATTTGTTTTGAGAAATTTTCTGTAAACATTTCTGATATTGTTCGGAACCAGTCATGTTTTGCCTTTTTACTGAGGGGATGCTCCATAAATAATGCGGGGATAATGTCTGAAAAATCATACCCTCTTTTTGCTTTGAAAAATTTCGGAAGCTCATATGTATATGTCAGTCGCATTTGGTTATCGCCATAACTCTGGGTTGCAGATCCAATATTGGGTTCATCAGTAAAAATACCCGGTATTGCTTTACCAAATTCATCTCCGAACCTTTCTTTATATGGTTCATAAGATGTTTCAATAAATCGTTTTACTGTGTTTTTATTTATATTATCTACAGGAGGTGTATTGTTAAACCATGCCATGGGCAACAAATAATCTAATCTGACATGCAGGTATTTTTCACCATTCTGTAACTCGCTTTTGTTATCAAGTAATCTGTATGAAATAATTGAATCCGAGTCAGTATTAGCTGCATATGTATAAAGGATTTCACCGTCGATTGTGTCTTCATCTGAGATATGAATTGATATACCTTTACCACCGTTTTCCTTGTCACAAGTAACTAATCCTCCTCCTGCACCGGATGGCCATCTGTCCTCATCATAGAGCCAAGCAAGAGTATTGTCCTCTTTTGCCTGTTCAACACATGCAGCGACGCTGTCCATCCACTCTTCGCCCAGATATTCTGACTCAAGTCCAATCCGAGAATGCATAAAATATCCACCCATGCCTTTGTCAATCATATCCTTAGCTTGAGCTTTAACTTCAACGGGGTCCATAACATCATTCCATGACCAGAAAGGTGCGGAACGGTCAATCGCCTCTGGATTCAAAAACGCTTTTTTTACATCTTTATACTTCATATTCCCCCCATAAATGAAAATTGTCCCCAGGGATAATTTTCATTTTTTTATGCATTTGTCCCTAGGAACGATGTTCTGTAGTTTCTAAAAGAAAGGAGGAACATCGTAGGTGCCTGATTACTATGTCGCTACCCTAGTTTAAGACGGGTGACATAGTTATTGGCACAAACTCAATTGCGGTACGATGCTATTCATGTCCTTTCCCTGCAATCATATATTGTAATATTCTCTCATCTAGTCCGGGTTTTACACTGGTAATCATTTCTCCGAACATATTATTGTCCATACTATCTGTTGTTAGTTTTTCATGCCCTATCAAAGCCCAAGTTGATTCAATGAGATTCAGGAATGCTTCATTTCTCATAGCTTTACATATAAATCCCTGTCGCGGGGAATTAATATCTTCTCCGCTTATCTGGAACAACTGATGTTTGATACATAGGTCTTTTACTTTGCTAAACTGCTCCATCGTGTTCCTTGACGGCATATATGTAACAGCATTGAACCCAAGCTCTGTTATGACATTAAATAGCTCATCAATATAGTCATCTTCAAATTTTTGAGGTTTTTTATCACCGGTAACCGAATCACCGACATCACCAAGATAAGCATATGCAGATATACATCCGTTTTTAGATGCAACTTCCAGGGCTTCTCTTACATCAGGACACTCATCTGTAGCAGGCAGATAGAACATATCTATCATGTCGCTCTTAATGGCACTAAGCAAGTCATACTCATAAACTGGATTTTCATTATCAAGTAGAAACTCTTCGCTTTTTGCTCTAAGTGGTAATTTCATTGTATTCTTGTAGAAATCTACAAGTTTTTCACACTTACCAAATCTTTCAGTCATTTTGAAAGCTAATGCGTACGATATATGCCGCTCGGTTATACTGCCGCCCTCATTCCACATTGATAGTGGCGCAACATCTTTTTTAAAATCAATTTCTATGTTATAAGGCTTCATAATTAGATTTAATTTATCCACCATTTCAGCATTACGTCTGTTACGAGCTTTAGCATATGGACGTATCCAATTCTGGATTTCATCAATCTTTGTATGCGGTATGCCATGCAAAGCCATATAAACAACTGAATTTTGATCCGGATTATTAATTTTTCGTCCGGCAAGTGATGTATTATCCATATTAACGCGAATTTCCATTCCAACTGTTGTAGCCATGCCAATTATTTTCCCGGCTCGGGAAAACTCATTACATCCTGCTACAGTATCATGGTCCATGATACCTGCTGTACTAAGTCCGTTTATATATGCCATCCATATTGCCTTTGTGGGAGTGTACGGTGAAAATGAATAAGAAGTGTGAATATGATTGTTTACATCATTTGATTCAGTCGGTTTCCTGATTTCTCCTGCATCAATACCCTCTTTAAGCTTAGATAGACTGTCCAATCTTACTTCAATCGAAGGGTTGTTCAGGTTATCAATATGCTTTAAATAATAATCATTCAATAATTATTTCCAACCTTTCCAGGTGAATAGTCTCACCAGAATTACTAAGTTATTATAACCCAAATAGGCTGGAATTGGCATCATAAATTATATAATTTATACACAAAACTCCCTCACTTTTTTGTTAATCCACTATACAAAGCAAACATAGTACCATCATCAAACCATTATATTGACTATATATATTTCAATTTTTATAATTTATGCTATTCTAATAAAAACATGAACCTTTAACCCCTGGTTAATGGAACTTATATTAGCGTTATGATATTATTGAAACAGGTACCAGTTGAACAGCAGGTGACTTATGAATTTCATTTCCGACATGGATCTATACTTATTTAGAAAAGGCGTTGCCCGAAGGGCATACGGGTTCATGGGTTGTCATCCCTCAAATTCCGGATTTCGCTTTACTGTTTGGGCGCCCAATGCCAAAAATGTATCGGTTGTAGGCAATTTTAACGACTGGGATTCTCAGCTTCATCCTATGAATTTTATAAGCGGACCCGGCCTGTGGGAAATTGATATTCCCGGACTTCATGAAGGAATGAATTACAAATTTCATGTAGTAGGTCCGAATGGAAAAGGAATAAACAAAACTGATCCATATGCTTTTTTTAATGAACTCCCTCCTGCAAATGCATCTGTTATAAAAAGAATCCCTCAATATAACTGGACTGATTCTACCTGGATCAAAAAACGCACTAATACAGATATTTATCACTCCCCTGTTTCTATATATGAAGTTCATACAAATTCATTTAAGCGTCATGCAGACGGTTCTGTTCTTTCATGGAGCGAGCTGGCTGATGAATTGATTCCCTGGGTAAAAAACCTTGGATTTACCCATATTGAATTAATGCCTGTAACAGAATATCCCTTAGATCAATCATGGGGTTATCAGGTTACCGGGTATTTTGCCCCTACCTCACGTCATGGTGACCCGGAGGCTTTAATGTATTTTATTGACAGGTGCCATAACGAAGGACTGGGCGTGTTACTTGATTGGGTTCCAGCTCATTTTCCTAAAGACGAACACTCTCTTGCTCGTTTTGACGGCACTGCTCAATATGAACATCCGGATTCTCGACTGGGAGAGCAACCCCAATGGGGCACAGCTGTTTTTGATTACAGTCGCCACGAAGTTATAAATTTCCTTATCTCAAGTGCTGTTTTTTGGCTGGAGATGTATCATTTTGACGGACTCAGGGTAGATGCAGTCAGCAGTATGCTTTACAGAACTTTCGGCAGAGAAAATACTGAATGGCTTCCTAATGAACATGGTGGCGATGAGAATCCTGAAGGTGTAAGTTTTCTTCAGCTTCTTACAAAATCAATAAACGAAGAGACCCCCGGGGTGCTGCTTATTGCTGAAGAAGCAACTTCATGGCCAGGAGTAACTAAATCTCAATCTGAAGGTGGTCTTGGTTTCTCATATAAGTGGAATATGGGATGGATGAACGACATTCTCAACTACATTAAAACTCCTTTTAGTTTACGAAAAGATCACTATAGTAAACTCACATTTGCCCTTCATTATATTTTTTCAGAAAACTATATACTGCCCTTCTCTCATGATGAAGTTATTCACGGAAAACTTACTCTATTAGATAAAATGCCGGGCACATATGAACAAAAATTTGCAGGGCTGAGAGCTTTACTAGGATATATGTATGCCATGCCTGGTTTTAAGCTATTGTTCATGGGCAATGAAATGGCTCCTTTTATGGAATGGCGCTACTACGAGGAATTGGAATGGGATCTGCTAAAATACCCTATACATGATTCCTTTAGGTCATACCTTACTAATCTTAACAACTTCTATAAAAAAACTGATACTCTTTGGGATGAGGATCACTCATGGAATGGTTTCAAGTGGATAGTTGAAAATGACTCTGACAATGGAATTATTGCCTTTGAAAGGATTGCTCGAAACGGTTCTAGAATAATTGTTATAGTCAACTTTATGCCCATATCTCATGAGTCCTATAGAATTGGATTTTCTAATGAAACCACTATTGTTGAAGTATTCAATACTGAGCACAAAAAATTCAATGGCTGTGCAACAGACAACAAGCAACCCATTTCTACGAAAAATTTTAAGTGGAATGAGTTTAGCAATTCCCTGGAAATAAAAATACCCCCTCTTTCAACTTTATTTTTTAAAGTACTCGTAACTGGGGATAATAATATTAAAAGAGAAAGAAGTGATTTTAATGAAGAATGATAATGTTGATAGAACGGTTTGCGTTTATCCACTAACATCAAACATCCGAAAAAAGGAAACTGTTGCAATGCTTCTTGCGGGAGGTCAGGGTAGCCGTCTTGGAGCACTTACAATAAAAATGGCAAAACCTGCAGTACCTTTCGGCGGCAAATACAGAATCATAGATTTTGCTCTTAGCAATTGTACTAATTCTGATATTGACACTCTTGGAGTACTGACACAGTACCAACCCCTTGAACTTAATTCATATATCGCTAATGGCCAACCATGGGATCTTGACCGAATTACTGGTGGTGTATATGTACTTCCACCTTATATGAGTGCAAAAGCCGGTGAATGGTATAAAGGCACAGCAAATGCAATATATCAGAATATTTCCTTTATAGAGCAATTTGAACCTGAATATGTAATTATTTTATCAGGTGACCATATCTATAAGATGGATTACAGTCTTATGATAGATTTTCATAAATCTACAAATGCTGATGCAACCATTGCGGTTCAGGAAGTTCCCTGGGAAGAAGCTAGCCGATTTGGACTGATGATAACCGACGATGGAAATAAAATTATCGACTTCGAAGAAAAACCTCCGGAACCAAGAAGCAACAAAGCTTCAATGGGCGTTTATGTTTTTAGTTGGGAGGTTCTAAAACAGTTCCTTGTTGATGATGAAGCCGATGCCAAATCTTCAAATGATTTTGGGAAAAACATAATACCTGCCATGTTGAATGCGGGAAATAATATTTATGCATATACTTTTGAAGGATATTGGAAAGATGTAGGAACAATAGAAAGTTTATGGGAAGCAAATATGGATCTTCTGAATGAGGATTCTCCTTTAAATTTATATGACGCAGACTGGCATATTTACAGTCGAAACCCGGTAATGCCTCCGCATTATGCCGCAGCAGGAGCTGACGTTTCTGAAAGTATGGTTACTGAAGGTTGTATTGTTGAAGGGAAAGTAGAAAACAGCATTTTATTTGCTGGAGTAATAGTATCAAAAGATTCTAAGGTAGATAATTCAGTTATTATGCCAAACACCATAATTGGGAATAACAGCGAAGTAAATTACTCAATAATCGGGGAAAATGTAATAATCGGCTGTGATGTAGTTTTTGAGGGTGGTTCACCTTCAGAAATTTCTGTAATCGGACCGGGGGCTGTAATCCCCGATGGTTCGATAATCCCAAAAGGGGCAAGACTTTCTGCTGAAGATGCAGAAAATATATAAGGAGGTAATAAAATGAAAGATGCATTTGGTTTAATAATTTCAGGAACTGAAGATCAGGAACTACGTGATCTCACCATGATAAGGTCACTTGCTGCTGTTCCCATAGCCGGCCGCTACCGTGTTATTGATTTTTACCTTTCCAATTTAGTTAATTCAGGAATACACAATGTAGGTGTAATAACATATAGGAACTACCACTCTCTTATGGACCATATTTCCGGAGGTGTTGAATGGGATTTAAGCAGAAAACGCGATGGTTTATTTATACTTCCTCCTATGGCACAGCATACTACTGGTAGCAACTCATACAGCGGCACTGCTGAAGCTATCAATGGAGTAAGGAGCTATATAAACCGATGCGCTCAGCAAACTTGCATACTTCATACAAACTGTAGCATGATTTATAACACTTCATACTATGATGCATATGAACAGCATGTATCATCAGGAGCGGATGTAACTGTAATGTACTGTGATTCACAACATGACCTTCAAACACCTTCAAAAACGGAAGTTATGATAAAGACTGATGAACAAGGTAAAGTTACGGACATGTTCAAAGGCTATACATATAAGAGTTCGGAACAGGTTTCGATGGACATATTCTTTATAAATAAATCTCTTTTAATACGACTGGTCGATGATTGCACAATGAAGGGCGGCACTGACTTTATACGCGACATTATAATCCCGAATCTTGAAACACTTGATGTCCGCGGATACCACTATAAGGAAAAGGCTTTTAAAATTGATACACTTGAAGGTTTTTTCAAGACCAACCTTGCTTTTCTTGACAGTGAAACCCGCCATCAGCTGCTCCAAGGAGATGGTCCGGTTTATACTAAAGTAAAAGATGAAGTTCCTGCACGATACAGCAAATCTTCAAAGGTGGCAAATTCATTGGTTACAGATGGTTGTTTTGTTGAAGGTTCTGTTGAAAACAGCCTTCTGTTTCGAGGCGTCCAGGTAGCTAAGGGTGCTGTTATAAAAAACTGTGTAATTATGCAGGAATGTCAGATACAGGCAAATGCTGTACTTGAAAATGTCATTCTTGATAAGAAATGTACAATTTTAAGAGGTAGACGCTTAGTGGGAACAGAATCCTATCCCATGGTAATCACCAAAGGATCAACGATTTAGAAAGGGGCATAAATGGATAGCCCGACCAAAAACAAAAAACAAATACTGTTCGCTCTATCTGAGTGTGTACCATTTATAAAAAGCGGCGGACTTGCAGATGTTGGGGGAGCACTTCCGATTGCACTCAACCGAAAACGAAATCTTGAAGTTTCAGTAATTATGCCTCAATATTCAGCGATACCTCATACATTATTGAAAAAACTTGAGCCTGTTTGCAGTTTCGAGCTGTATATAGGGTGGAGAAAAAAATACTGCGGTATAAATAAGCTTAAGCATCGCGGGGTTACATTCTATTTTGTCGATAACAGGGACTATTTCTTTAATGACTATCTCTATGGTTATGGTTCCTACGAAGCTGAACGTTTTGCATTTTTTAATATTGCGGTTCTCGAAGCACTTCCACACATAGGGTTAAACCCTGATATAATTCACTGTCATGACTGGCAGACAGCAATGATACCTGCGCTATTAAATATCAGATATGCTTACAGCTCTCCATGGGACAAAATAAAAACAGTGTTTACAATACATAATTTACGATATCAGGGTGTATTTGATGCCAATCTTGCTTCTGATTATTTTGGTCTAGACAGACACTTTGTAGATTCGGGGCTTATCGGGCATAATAATGCGTTGAATTTCTTAAAAGGTGCCCTTTCCTATTCAGACAAAATAACAACAGTGAGTCCGACATATTCAAAGGAAATTATGACTAACTGGGGTGGCGAGGGACTTGATTATAAACTTGCAGAACGCCACCTGGATGTTACCGGAATATTAAACGGTATTGATGAAAAACTAAATAATCCGGCAAATGATATTGATATTCCATATAGTTTTTCTTCCGATGATTTATCCGGAAAAATTAAGTGCAGAAAAGAACTGCGAAAAGAGGCCGGTCTTCCTGACAAAAAAAACACACCGGTTATTGGCATGATTGGGCGTCTTACTTCCCAAAAAGGGCTGGATCTTGTTGAACATGTTTTGGACGGAATACTTCAGGAAGATTTGCAGCTGGTGGTCCTTGGTACAGGCGATGCCAACTATGCTGAACTGTTTGAAAAATATTCTAAAAAATATCCCGATAAATTGTCTGCCTTTATAACTTTCGATTCTGCCCTTGCCAAAAGAATCTATGCCGGAAGCGATATGTTTCTAATGCCATCTCTTTTTGAACCATGCGGACTGGCACAGATGATTTCTCTTAAGTATGGCACTCTTCCAATCGTTAGAGAGACCGGTGGCTTGAAGGATACTGTTTTCTCATATGATGAAGCTTCGGATTCAGGTAATGGTTTTACTTTTTTGGCATACAACGCGCATGATATGTTATTTACTATAAAAAGAGCGGTTATGTTGTATAAAAAGAAGAAAAATATATGGGAAAAAATGCAAGTATCCGGTATGACTTCAGATTTCAGCTGGAAGGCTTCTGCAAAGCATTATATGGACTTGTATTTAAACTTACTATAATTAACATTTAACACCCATCAACTTGAGTTAGCTCATTCAATATTGTATAATGCCTGAATATAGATTACGAAATTTGACGGAGTAAACCAACTTATGGAAAAATTCTTTTCACTTAGGGACAGGATAGAAATGGCTCTTAAGAGTGCCTATGCTGTCGGTCCTGACAAAGCAACCAGGCAACAGGTATTTGATGCCACTGCACATACTATCAGAGACCATATGATGCCTTATTATATGAAATCAGTAGATGACCATCACGGAAAAAAGAATATCTTTTACATGTGCATGGAATTCCTTCTTGGAAGAACCCTGAATAATGCCCTTATGAACATGGGTCTTTTTGATGAGTATTCAGAAGCACTTGAGGAACTAGGTTTTGATATAGATGATATTATTTGTGAGGAACCTGATCCGGGTCTCGGAAACGGCGGGCTCGGAAGACTTGCGGCCTGTTTTCTTGATTCTGCAGCATCCCTCGACCTGCCTGTAATAGGTTGCGGGATTCGTTATCAAAATGGTCTTTTCAAACAGGTTATAGAAGATGGTTACCAAACAGAAGAACCGGACACATGGCTTTCACGTGGATTCCCTTGGGAAATAAAACGCGAAGATAGAAAAGTCGAAGTACGTTTTGGTGGCTCAGTTTACGAGGAGTGGGTTGGCGGAAAACTTATTGTTAAACATACCGGTTATGACTCTGTTACAGCTGTTCCATATGATGTCCCTATTATCGGTGGAAATAATTCAAGTACTGCAGGCATTTTAAAACTTTGGAGTGCCGAACCATTTAAAGAATTTGACCTTGAAACATTTAATAAAGGGGAATATAGAAAAGCACTGAAAAGTGAAGATGATGCAAGTATACTTTGCCGCATTCTTTATCCTGCTGATAACCATACAAAAGGACAGGAACTACGCCTTAAACAGCAATATTTTCTGTGTTCAGCATCTATGCAGTATCTGGTAAACCGATTCCTCGGTCTTGGCAATGATGACTTATATAAACTTCCGGACTATGCGGCAGTTCATATAAATGACACTCATCCCACTCTGGCAATCCCTGAACTCATGCGAATTTTAATGGATGAGCATAGTTTTGAATGGGACAAAGCTTGGGGAATATGCAAAAAAATGTTTTCGTACACAAACCATACAATTCTTGGCGAAGCCCTTGAGACATGGCCTAAAAAATTAATGCAGACTCTAATCCCTAGAATTTTCGGGATAATAAGTGAAATAAATGAGCGTTTTTGTACTGAAGTATGGAATAAAATTGACGGTAACTGGTCTGTTATTAACCAGGTTACTATTATTCGTGATGACAAAGTGCGTATGGCCAATTTATGTGCTCTCGCATGTCATACCGTAAACGGAGTTTCACAATTACATTCAGAAATTTTAAAGACTGATGTATTCAGTGATTTTGACAATCTATTTCCCCAAAAATTCACTGGAATAACAAATGGCATTACTCACAGACGATGGCTAAAATATGCAAATCCAGCACTTTCTGAACTTATTACTGAAGCAATCGGTGATTCATGGATTTCTGAACCAGAACGCCTTGAGGATCTTGTTCCCTTTGCTGATGATTCATCTTTTCAGGATAAATTTGCCGTCGTAAAAAAACAGAACAAAAAGAGTCTGAGCGACTATCTTCAGAAAAAACAAGGAGTTTCTTTCGACTTGGATTCAATAGTTGATGTTCAGGCAAAGCGTTTGCATGAGTATAAGCGTCAGCTTCTAAATGCTCTTCACTTAATACATCTATACAATAGGATTGTTGCAGGTGATTACACTGATATGGTCCCTAGAACTTTCATTTTTGCAGCTAAGGCAGCCCCGGGCTATGATATGGCAAAACAAATTATTAAGTTGATTAATGAAGTATCAGTTTTAGTTGATGCTAATCCAATTGCCAAAGATTTAATTAAGGTCATATTCCTTGAAAACTACAGCGTATCATCCGCTGAAATACTTATTCCGGCTACAGACCTTTCTGAGCAACTTTCAACAGCCGGCTTTGAGGCATCGGGCACAGGCAATATGAAATTCATGATGAATGGTGCACTAACTATAGGCACTATGGATGGCGCTAACATTGAAATAAGTAATAGAGTTGGTCTTGATGACTTCTTTGTATTCGGCTTGACAGCAGATGAAGTTAAAAAGAGAAAAGCTCAGGGTTATGCTCCATATAACATTTGTACCCAGAACCCTGTTATTATGGCAGCTATAAACAGACTAACCGATGGCTCCCTTGGCAAAGGCGACATTTCAATGTTTTCAGGAATTAAAAGCAGCCTGATACTCGGGCGGCATGGAGCAGCCGATCCATATATGGTTTTAAAAGATTTCGATTCATATCGGCTTACTCAACTAAAAGTTAATGAAGCTTACAAAGACAATCCAAGATGGTGGAAATCTGCCATTTTGAATACTGCTAACTCTGGATTTTTCTCAAGTGATCGCACTATCAGAGAGTATAATGAACGCGTCTGGAACCTAGACAGATTATAGGATTTTAAATGATTATCCATGACTCAAGGGATTTATTCTACAGAATACCATTCGGTGCCGTTGAAAACGGAACCACAGTGGTGCTAAGACTTC
>Ga0307989_1000269_pt1 | contig 36420 bp, 35 predicted proteins | sample EllFjometagen185_FD_203164 | JGI IMG/M metagenome (GOLD analysis project Ga0307989, IMG submission 203164) | Marine microbial communities from Ellis Fjord, Antarctic Ocean - #185 | ecosystem: Environmental > Aquatic > Marine > Unclassified | place: Southern Ocean | collected 2014-10-08 | reverse complement strand
CAGCAATGTTGGAAAACCAATATCTAAAAGAGTGGATTTTGGCAGGGAAGGCTGAAACTGAAGTGATTGAAGAATCAGAAATTAAAGATTAAATCGGGTAAGAACAGAGGGGGCAGGGTTAAAAAGACCCTCTGCCCCTTTTGGGGAACTCAAGGAAAAAAGGGTGACAAATCCTGTTCTGAACACTTTTCTGCAATATCAATAATTTTTTGTGAATATCTACCGGTTTGAATGATCTCGTCTGTTTTTATCTGAAACGTTGCTTGATTTATTTTTCCGTGTATATGGAGAATTTTGGGGAACAGTATGGCACTGATAAAGGGCAAACGTTCTTTCATACAATATTTTGCGCCTTTTCCATCATCAATGATGATAAAATCGCTTTCTCCTTTTAGGAAATACAGGATGGTATCGCGTTCACCGAGATTAAGCTTTTCCAAAGTAGACTGATTCGGGATTTTGTCCTTTGAATTAACTATTAGGGGGTGAATGTGAAACTTGTTCTGCTGATGGAATTTAACAAATTCGTTTGACCCAGCATATCCCTCTTTTGTTAATTCCTGGTAAACAGATTCGGTGACCGAGGTGTCGTAGAGGTTTAATAACTTAGTAAACAGGTCTGCCTTGAACAGTAGAATTGCTGATGATGAATCAATGACGACCTGTTTTTTTTGCTTTTCAGAACTCAAGTTCATTTAGATGATTTGGAAAGGGGCTATTTGGTACCAAATATCTTGTCTCCCGCATCCCCTAAACCCGGAATAATATAGCCGATTTCATTTAATTTTTCATCGATTCCAGCCACATAGATATCTACGTCCGGATGCGCTTTTTGAATGCGCTCAATTCCTTCGGGTGCTGCAACCAGAAACAGTCCACGAATATTCTGACAACCGGCCTTTTTCAGTAAATCGATTGTCGCTAGCAGCGTTCCGCCGGTAGCCAGCATTGGGTCTAAGATCAACGCCATTCTCTGTTCGATATTACTGGCCAGTTTCACATAGTACTCTACCGGTTCCAGTGTCTCCTCATTTCGATAAAAACCGACCACACTGACTTTGGCAGACGGCATCATATCAAATACACCATCCATCATTCCCAGTCCGGCTCTTAAAATGGGTACAATGGTTATTTTTTTTCCTTTAATGAATTCGACTGTTACGGGTCCGGCCCATCCTTCAATGGTATGCTCTTCTGTTTCCATATCTTTAGTGGCTTCATATGTAAGCAGTCGTGAAATTTCAGATGCCAGGTCTCTAAAATCTTTTGTTGATTGATCTACTTTTCTCATCAAGCCCAGTTTGTGTCTGATGAGTGGATGGTCTACCAGATGAACCGCCATTTATTTCTCCTTTTTTATACGCTTTAAATATATATAAAATTCTGTTTGATAAAAATCTAACTTTTATTATAGTTCAGTTTTTCCTGAATTTGAATATTAATCTTCCAACTTCTTTAATCCATCCTTAATATCCAACGGTCCTGATGTTTCAGCGACTTCAGTTTCAGTTACTCTTTCAACGATTTCCAATGTATCAATATTTCTATATCCTTTGGGCAATTTGTGCCCTCTTCTGCCCCTGTCTCCCTGGTAGGTAACCATTTTTTCTGAATCCAGTTTCATCAACTGTTTCCCCGCATGCAGAATCAAATCACAATTTTTAGGAAGGATTTGTAAATGAGATAAAGATTCAAATTTAGCCAGATGCAGATTAATAATTTTATTTCCTTTTCCCCGGGGCAGGGCTGGTAATTGAGCAATGGGAAGAATAAGCATATATCCCGCATTGCTGATTGCGATTAACTGATCGGTTTCCAGGTTTGATATTACCATAGGTAGCATTGGTTTGGATCCCGGAGGGAAAACAAGTACAGATTTTCCATTTCTATTTTTTGAGTACAGGTCAGACTGTTTCGTAATAAATCCATAGCCAACATTGCTGGATAATAAGACATGCTGCTCAGGGTCTCCAGTAAGAACAGAATCAAAACTGACACCCGGTTGTGGATTGAATCGACCCGTTAACGGTTCTCCATGTCCGCGGGCAGATGGTAAGCTTCGGGCAGCAAGCGAATAGCTTCTTCCGGTGGAATCAAAAAACACGACCTGTTGATTACTGCGGGTATAGGCAAATGTTTTGAATTCGTCGCCGGTTTTAAAAATCAGGTTCTCAAAATTTATATCATGTCCCTTAGCAGATCTTACCCAGCCTTTGGTTGATAAAAGAATGGTCACCGGTTCATTCGGGGAGAGATCGTCTTCGGTAAATGCATGGGCTTCCTGCCGTTCAATTACGGGTGATCGCCGTGGGTCGCCAAACTGCTTTGCAACCAGTTCCAACTCTTTTCGAATCAGTGTCTTAATTCTTGTTTCTGATCCCAGGGTTTTCTCAAGCTTATCTCTTTCATCTGCCAGCTCTGCTTGTTCTCCTTTAATCTTGGTCTCTTCAAGTTTTCCCAACTGTCGCAGTTTTAATTCCAGAATCTCTTCTGCTTGTCGATCACTCAGTCCAAGTCTTTCGATTAAAACGGGTTTTGGTTTTTCTTCTGTTCTAATAATTTCTATGACTTCATCAAGATTGAGATAGGCAATGAGGTAACCTTCCAGTAAATGAAGGCGATCTTTTACTTTATTCAACCGGGTTTGCAGTCTGCGGCGAACAGTAGTGATTCTGAATACCAGCCATTCGTTCAACATCTCTAGCAGGTTTTTAACTTTGGGTTTGCCATTTAACCCAATGACGTTCATATTCACCCGATACGTCCTCTCCAGATCTGTAGACGCAAAAAGATGTGCCATCAGCGCTTCGATATCAACACGATTAGATCTGGGAACAATGACAAACCGGGTTGGACTTTCATGGTCCGATTCGTCTCTCAGATCCAGTACCATTGGAAGCTTTTTCTCCTGCATCTGGGCAGCGATCTGTTCCAACACTTTTGACCCGGATACCTGGTGGGGTAAAGCCGTTATCACAACATCACCGTTTTCCCTCTGATAAACAGCTCTCATTCGGATACTACCGCCACCATTCTGATAGATTTTTCGGATTTCAAAGGGTGGTGTGACTATTTCGGCTTCAGTTGGATAATCGGGTCCTTTGATGAACTCAAACAGTTCTTCAATAGCTGCTTTTGGGTTTTTCAGCAGGTGAATACACGCTTTTGTGACTTCTGCCAGATTGTGAGGAGGAATATCTGTTGCCATCCCCACCGCGATTCCTGTGGTCCCATTGAGTAGTATATTGGGAACACGTGCCGGGAAAACGGTAGGCTCCTGCAGAGTTGCGTCAAAATTCGGTTTCCAGTCTACCGTTCCCAAACCCAATTCACCTAGCAGGACTTCCGCATAGCGAGTCAGTTTCGATTCGGTATACCGCATGGCCGCAAAAGATTTGGGGTCATCCGGTGCTCCCCAGTTTCCCTGACCGTCAACCAATGGATAGCGATATGAAAACGGTTGTGCCATTAAAACCATCGCTTCGTAAACTGCCGTATCTCCATGGGGATGAAATTTACCGATGACATCTCCGACAGTACGGGCGGATTTTTTGTATTTTGCGGTTGATTTTAATGCCAGTTCTGACATTGCATAAATTATCCGTCTCTGAACGGGCTTCAGACCATCTCCTATATGCGGTAGTGCTCGATCCAGGATTACATACATGGAGTACTCAAGGTATGCCTTTTCCGAGAATTCGTATATCGGCATTTGTTCAATTACATCTAGGCCATTCTCTGATATTTCTGTCATTACTACTTTTTTGATTTGAATTACGATGATGATGGAATTTAATTTAATAAAACTAAGTGAATCCCGCCGGATTTGTATACAAATGAATAGCTATCCTTGTTCTACTATCAGATCCCCTTTTGACTCAAGCCAAGCTCGACGTTTAGATGAATTCTTTTTACAAAAAAGCAGATCCATAATCTCAAAAGCATCGACATGAGATTCAATTTTTAATTGTACGAGTCTTCGGGTATCCAATGCCATCGTGGTCTCGCGAAGTTGCAGCGGGTTCATTTCGCCTAGACCTTTAAATCTCTGGACATTAATTTTGCCTCTCTTTTTTTCTGCCGCAATGCGATCCAGTACTCCCTTTTTTTCCTGTTCATCAAGGGCGTAATATACATCTTTACCGACATCAATTCTATATAAAGGCGGCATGGCCACAAAAACATGTCCTGCTTCGACCAGTGGAGTATAATGTCTGAGGAACAGTGCGCAAAGCAATGTGCAGATATGCAGTCCATCAGAGTCGGCATCGGCCAATATACATATTTTTCCGTAACGGAGACCGCTCAGGTCATTTGAAGCCGGGTCGATCCCAATCGCAACGGATATATCATTAATTATAGCAGAACTTAGAATACTGGATGAATCAATCTCCCATGTGTTCAGAATCTTACCCCGTAAAGGCATGATAGCTTGAATTTGGCGATCTCTGGCCTGCTTTGCGGATCCCCCGGCGGAGTCTCCTTCAACCAGGAAGAGTTCACTTCTGGCAGGATCTTGACTGACACAATCTGCCAGTTTTCCGGGTAGGGCAGGACCGCTGGTTACTTTTTTCCGGGCAATTTTTTTACTGGTTCTTAATCGACGCTGTGCTGCCCCAATGACCAGTTCTGCCAGTTGTTCAGCAACTTCCGTATTTTGATTTAGCCAAAGGCTGAATGCATCTTTAACGATTCCGATGACAAATGCGGCACATTGTCGTGATGAGAGTCGCTCTTTGGTCTGTCCTGAAAACTGTGGGTCTTGAATTTTGATGGATAAGACATAGTTACAATGTTCCCAGATATCTTCCGGAGCCAGTTTCACGCCTCTTGGCAGCAATCTGTGAAATTCGCAGAATTCCCTGATGGATTCAGTCAGTCCTGTCCGAAAGCCATTGACGTGTGTTCCACCTTGTGAGGTAGGAATCAGATTCACATAACTTTCGTTGACGATGTTTTTGTTTTCTGGAAGCCAGACCACAGCCCATGCGGCCGACTGTTCATTTCCTTCAAAACTGCCAATAAAGGGATCATCCGGCAACATCATAAGATCGTTTAGATTGCTAGTCAGATAGTCCTTTAATCCGTCTTCAAAATACCATTCATCTAGCGTATCATTTATTAAATCAAGGAAGCTTACTTTAAGTCCCGGGCATAATACCGCTTTAGCATGCAGAATATGTTTGAGGTGATCCGAAGAAAACTCCGCTATATCGAAGTATTTTGGATCCGGATAAAAGCGGATGGCGGTTCCGGTATTTTTTTTGCCAACCGTACCGATTTCAATGAGATCCTCGGACTTTTCACCGTTCTCAAATACAATTCGATATTTTTTGCCATCACGTTTGATGGTTACTTCCAACTTAAGTGTGAGAGCGTTTACTACTGAAACCCCTACGCCATGTAAACCGCCGGAAAACTGATAGTTTTTTGATGAGAACTTTGCACCGGCATGAAGTTTTGTCAGAATAAGTTCTACTCCGCTGATCTTTTCTTCAGGATGAATATCGACAGGCATCCCCCGCCCATTGTCAATCACTTCTAAAGAATTATCCGGATGCAGAATAACATCAATTTGATTGGCAAACCCGGCAATCGCTTCGTCGACACTGTTATCAATGACTTCCTGTCCCAGATGATCAGGTCTTTCTGTTTCTGTGTACATTCCTGGGCGCTGCTTGACGGGTTCCAATCCATTCAGGACTTCTATGGATTCCGCTGTATACTTTTCTTCGCTCATTATACCAATTATTTTTCAGATTCAGCAGCTATTGCTGTTGTTATTACGATGACTAGAAACAATATTTAGAAGGGTTAGGGCTTTCTGGCAACAAAAAACTTCAATCAGCAAAAATATTCAAACTGATCTCAAAATCAGGTATGGTTGGACAGAATTGACTCGTTCTGGTTTTTCGCTTAATAGAATTGATCAAGCGTTGAAAACAGATCAATGTTTTTAGCCACAATCTTTAGCATTCTAGTGATAAAAAAATACCACGTAAATAGATTGATGTTGGGGTTTTTGATACGTAACACATTTTTTTAGGAAGGTTCATGACTAGGTATGCTGTTTTTAGAACTAAAACAGCATATGTATCTATTGAATTTTACCGGATGAAGCATTTATTCGAATAATTCTTTTATCGTTTTTAGGGATATCGTAAGTCAAAACAGTTTTTCCTGAACTGACATTCAAATACTTTTCACCTTCTGCAATTGCCAGCACCTCAATTTGACCGGTTTTATAATCTGATTTCAAAAAGGGTAGCACCTGCGCAGCTATCCTTCGGTATCCTCTTTTATTCAATCTAATATATTCCGGAAAAATTATTTTGTCAGATTCCAAACTCACATAGATAGTGGCCGATTCATTGATATTTTGTTTACTGTTTACATCAATGAGTTGAATTGTGAAGTGGATTTGGTTTGTATGTCCTTTTGTGGGTATGTTGATTTTTTTAAGATCCGGAGTGATAACTATTCGAAAGGGTAAGCTTGTAATATTATTCTTAAATGAACCTGTTTTTTGAATACCGGTAACCATTTTACCTGGAAGCAGTGTTATTTTTTCATCTTCATTTTCCAGTTCTACTTCACCTGCCGACAGGCTGACTTTTAACTTCCCCCCTCTTTGCTGAAAAGTAACATTGGTTCCTTTGATACCACATGTTGCAGAAGGAGTTGAGATAATAGTCTTTTGTCTCCCTTTGGCAAATTTTCCCCAAAAAGAGCCAATTTTCAATTTAAATCGATTAAAGAAACCTCTTCGGCTACCAGCGGACTCTTCTGACTTTTCAATAACAAATTTTGTATTTTGAAATAATCTGATTTCGGAACCATCTCGAAAAAGTATAGTTGCTTTAGCCTTTAATGCAGTTATCACAACATCGGCATCTTTAAGAACCAATCCTGTTCGTCCGGACATCAGTCGACTACTTCTTTGAATTTTTACATCCCCTGAATATCTTTTCAATGTAGCAACAGCACTGATCGCATGAACGGTGGATGCATAGGTCAAAAAACTAATCGCTATGAAGATATAGCATAATACCGTCTTGAGGTTTTTCATTTCGGTTGTCCTCTAAGGGGGTTTTATTCTAAATATATGATATTATTAAATAATTGATTATATTTTATATTATATCATATAAGGTGAAATTTGCAAATTATGATATATTTTTACAAAACTTCCAGAATATTGAATACCAGAATGATACCATTTTGCTAGATTTTATAGAAAAAGTAGACGATATAACTGTATCTTTTGTCTATTTTTAGAAATTTGTCTCATCTATCTTAATTTAACTTTGATAATCAGGAAAAGTACCGACGTCGTCCAATAATTTTGTAAATTATTTGTTTTTGGCTATTTGTAAAAAAACTAAATTTCTGACACATTCAAAAAAACAGGTATAAATAATCACTCGGCAGATATAATATATAAAAAATCATCAAGGTCGGTTTGAGTTTTTGTGGCAGCTGAAGATATTGCGTCAAATTTATGTAAAGGTGTTATGAAACAATTGCAATTTATTTTTCTTTTTTTCTTGCTGATGGGTTTTCAAATGGACTGTTTATATAGTCAGGAAGATGAAATAATAAATAAAAATAATGAATATGGCGGAAAAACAGTTGAAATTATAAAAAAAGATTTCTCATTTATGCGGGCTTTTTATGATGATGAAAACTCGAAAATCAAAGAGGAACAGGTTTTTTCGAGTGAATATCCCATCAATAATGGATTAAAGAAGATTATTACCTATTTTTCATTTAACAAAATTGTTAAAGTAGAACGGGTGTTTACACAAAAAATTGCCCGAAATACTCTAATTGCCAAAACAATTGATCATTTTGATCGGTTCACCGGGAATAAAATTAAATCAGAAAATCGGTTTATTGAAAGCTATCCCGGATATAATGTTATCTATCGAAAAAAGGGTAAAAGAGTAAAGATAGAGTGGCTTTATCCTCAAAATATTGAAGGCATTATAAAAAATGTAGTGTTTTATAATGATGATGAGATTGGGGTTCGAGTTGAATCTTTTTATGCAAAGAAAACCAGTCAGGATACGGGTTATCTTAAACGAATCTATTATAATGATTATAGTGCAAAAAAATATTTGAGAAAAATAAAAGAAGAGTGGTATTTTACAGATGAATTCTCAAAAGAAAATGGGGGCATTCATCATAAGGTTTACAATTATCACTATTCTGCCGACCAGCCTGTAATCATTGAAGCGTATATATTTGATAAGGAGGGAAATACTCTCTCTTCCGAGTTTAAGTAGTAAAACTTCCAGCTATCAGTAGTCAGTTTTGTATGCCTGAAAATATGTATGTTTTAATTAAGGTTTGAGAGCTGATTACTGACAGATTCTTGAAATTCATACTGAATACTATTTATTAAAACCGGATAATAATTGGATTCAGAGACTTTTTATTCAGAGATTAAATTGTGTTTAAGGGAAACCTTTTTTAATCAGCTCATATGGTATATTTATTGTATTTTTAAGTAGAAAATCAGTCAATTTTATTAATTATAATACATTTATCTATGAAAACAAAAACGATTCTGCTGCTTGGTTTGATGTCAATAATATTCAGTCCTATTGCCTTTGCCTTTGATAATTCAATGGTTCGGGGATATAAAAAACCAGAAGTTTGTCTTAAAAGCAATATCAGGTGTATTTTGAAAAAGCAGGGAAATTCGCCTTATTGGTGTTTGAAATCGAATATTCAAAGAAATCTTGATGCCCGCCGAACCACAACACCCATTAAAAAAACGCGTTTAGAAAACCTAGGCCATTGCGCTAAAATTATCCCGATAAGAGAATAGGCAACACCTTTTCTACATTTCACGCTAAGCAAAATTTATGAAGCAATATAAGCCGGATGAGATCTATATTGATTCCCAAGTTATTAATTCTGAATATACCATTCAGATACAAAATAAATTTCCGACGATCACTCCCACAATTATAGAAAAGAAGGATGAGAAGGTTGATCTTTTTTCCCGGCTATCGCTGACACGTGGGAAAAAAGTTCTCTATTTAAAACCTTTTCAAGGTAATGCCTTTAAGTTATGTCCGGGGTTTTCTGATGACTTGCTCTGTTGCAATTACTACGTGATAGATCTGATTGAAAACTGCCCTCTGGAGTGTACTTACTGTATATTACAGGCCTTCCTCAATAAACCGGTTATTACTTTTCATGTGAATGTTGAGCAAATACTGGCAGATATTACCACTGCTGTAAAAGAATCCCCGAAACAACCCTTTAGAATTGGAACAGGAGAGCATTCTGACAGCCTCGCGCTGGATCATATTTTCGAGGTGAATCCCAGGCTGGTGGAGTTGTTTTCAGGGTTTCCAAATGCAATTCTGGAACTAAAAACTAAAACAGATGCAATTGAACCTTTATTGGGATTAAACCACAAGGGACGGACGGTTGTTGCGTGGTCCTTAAATCCGCCTGAAATCATTCGCCAAAATGAGTTCAAGACTGCATCACTCGACCAGCGTTTAACCGCAGCCAAAAAACTGGTTGATGATGGTTATAAAGTTGCCTTTCATTTTGATCCGATTATTTATTATCCAGGTTGGAAAGAGGGCTACTTTCAAACGGTTGAAAATTTACTGGATAATATCCCCTCAGATAAAATTGCCTGGATCAGTCTAGGAACACTACGGTATACCAACTCTCTAAAGCAGATCGCGGAGCAACGCTTTTCCAACCTGTCGATTTTTTGCAATGAGTTTATTCCGGCGGAAGATGGTAAAATGAAATACCAGAAATCAATTAGGAAAGAGTTGTTGGATAGTCTGGCGGGCTGGATTTCGGAGCTGGCACCTCAGATACCCCTCTATTTTTGTATGGAAAAAAGATCGATCTGGCAAAGTACCTTTTTAAATCCGCCAGCAGATTCTAATGCTTTAGAAGCATATTTGGATGTAAATTGTAGATTTAAAAGGTAATTTGCAGTAGAACAAAGCCGTCGCGGAAGTCTATTCTGCTTTTTGTTTTTTTACCCAGATGTCAATGGGTGGCCAGGTTGCCTGAATTTGTATTTCCGGTCGCAGTCTGACAGTGGGAGCCTCTACTTTATACTCGCCGGGTTCATACCCTTTCAAATCAATAAAAGCCTGTATGTCGTCTTTCGTAAAATCCTGAATTAATCCGCGGGGTCCTCTTAAAAGAACATTAAAATGTTTTGGATTAATTCGGGTGATATAGGTTTGGTTGACGATTCCAATGGGTATTTTAAACAGACGTTTGAAAAAAGGTTTGTAACCAACTCTGATTTTTGCGACATAAAACTCGGGTTTGGGATCAATGGCCACCACCCGTTTTGGAAATGCCATATGGATGAACAACTCCATATTGTTTTTAACTTTTTCGATATTGATGGTTTTGGTTTCCAACTGTTCAATTCCCTTGAGTACTGAAATGGGACCTTTCACCTTGACTGTTGCCGGTTCAATCAGTACTTTTTCCAATACCAGTCCTTCAGCGGGTTCACCAACAAAAACGGCTGAGATGGGCAGTGTTTTCTCAATGATCTCCTCAAATTTAAGGCTGAGGGAGCTTGGCAAAATTTGAATTACCCTGACATTGGGTGGCATTTTTAAAATATCTTTGGAAATTCTGAAGTCTGATTCTCCGGGGATTGAGTTTTCAAGGTCAATAACCACCTGAAACATACTGGGATGAATCTTGGGGACTTCATTTTGCGGGATTTCCACCGAAACACTAATAGATTTAACCCTTTCGGAAACTATTTCAAGATTTTTAGGTAGATTGACATATGATACAGCCGCGAAAAATTGAACCTCTGACAGATCCTTTTTATCAGGTGCAGGAGCAAAAAACCAGATGGCTAAGGCAATCGTGATTGCCAATAGTTTTTGAATGGGATTTTTAAATATATTTTTCATTAGTGATCTCTTTTGGCGATCCCATTGGACTTTTTGTTCTCTTTGAGTAAAATTTCCCGAATACTGTTCTTTACCGAAAATTGTTTGGATTGTGTCGACAATGAACCATTATATGCCATACTGATTTCGCCTGTTTCTTCGCTAACAACCAGTATGACGGCATCAGACTCTTCGGACAAACCCAATGCTGCCCGGTGGCGAGTTCCCCAGTTTTTGGCAAAATCTATCTCTTTTGATAAAGGTAGAATACAACCGGCATAAGCAATACGACTATCCTTGTTAATAATCACTGCTCCGTCATGTAATGGAACATTAGTATTAAATAATGAGACCAGTAAGTGTGGGGAAAAATCAGCATTTAAGCGGGTTGCACCGGAATAGTAGTTTGCCAGTCCCATTTCATTTTCCAATACGATCAGAGCGCCGATTTTGGATTCAGAAAAATGTTCGCATACCGAGTAAACGTCATTTAAAACATCGGCCGATTTACCCAACTTGGTATCTTTAAATATGGTTTTTGTTCCCATCTGAGCCAATGCATTTTTTATCTCTGACTGGAATAATACGATAAATAGAATGACGATGGAGTTTAAAAGATTTTTAAGTACCCAGGTACTTCCTGTCAGGTTTAACGCGTTCGCAAAATAGAAAAAAATGGCAACCAATAAAAAACCAAACAGAATCTGAATTGTCCTTGTTCCTCTCAGCATGAGAAGAATTCGATAGATTATGATGCTTAATATGGCAACATCAAGGCAATCCTGCCATCTGATACTATAAATGATTTCCGGAAGAACAGGCATTTTATTTTATTTGATTTTAGTTACAATCTGATATGTTGATATGTGTTTAATCTTTGATATTTTAATCTTTAGATATATCTTTGTGTCAGGTAATGAGTGGTTTTTATTTCGGCAATCTTCAATTATGTTCTTATCGTTTTTCAAAGGTTAAATACCGGTTGGATTATATTTAAAATGTTTCGGGATCATTTGTTTGCATCCATGATATTCTAACGGCATCCCTATTTTCTTTTATTTGATGAACACGGAAAACTGAAGCTCCAAGAGTCCAGCCTATAACTTGAGTTGCAATACTTGCCGGTAGTCTTTCATCCAATTGGTTTTTTAATAGCTGACTGATAAAAGATTTATTTGAAGTCCCTAGTAAAATCAGTGTATTTAGATTACTAAATGCATTGAGAAATCGAAGAATTTCCTGATTATGAACAACGGTTTTTCCAAAGCCAATACCTGGATCAAGCAATATCCGGTCTGTATCTAATCCTGCATTGCTACAAATTTCCAGCTTTTCTTTAAAAAATTGATATATCTCACCAATGGAATCGAAGTATTGCGGATTATGCTGCATATTTTCAGGATTACCCTGAGTATGCATTAAGCAATAGCTCGCTTTAAATTTATTGACAACATTGATCATTTCAATCTCGGTTGATAGCCCTGAAACATCATTAATCATATCTGCCCCAATTTCCAAACCTGCTTCTGCAACATCGGGTTTGACTGTATCAATAGATATGGGGATATCAAAACGATTTCGTATCTGAGTGATGGCTGGTAATACTCTTCGAATTTCTTCTACTGTATCGACAGACTGTGATCCCGGACGGGTTGATTCTCCACCTATATCAATAATATCTGCCCCTGACTGAATCATCTTTTCTGCCAGTGCGGCATAATCTGAAAGATCAAAATGTTTTCCACCGTCATAGAAGGAATCAGGTGTAATATTTAGGATTCCCATTATTTTGGGTTGATCTGTTTTCCAGATTTGATCCCTTATTTTAAAAATGCTGGAATGAGATTGAGAAAATTCAGCTTCCAGCTCCCTAAATAAAATCTGGCAAGGTAGAGATGACGCAAAATCAAGTATTTTTGAAAGCCGTAGGAAACTGCCGACGATTACCAGGCGCGAACCTAATTCTGAAGTGTCCTTCTCGAAACAACAATTTGCCGGATACTCCATTTGGAGGTAATGATAACTATCGGGTGACTCTCCCTTAAAGTATCTGACAAAAAGAAAAACCGGACAATTCTCCCTTTCGAAACTATTCCAGTGATAATTCCGGATGAGATATGGATAAACCGTCGCAGCGGGAATTGACTGTAAACAAAAGGAAAAATTAACATCAGAAGTCGGCTGCATTTAACAGGTTTCCTCAGGGCAATTTAGAATTTCCATGACCTCGTTTCCGGTAATTGTTTCGTCAATAATCAATTTTTCTGTGACCTTATGCAGCAAATCGATATTTTCTTTTAAAATTTTCATCGCTTTATTATAAGCTTCGTTGACAATTTTATTGACTTCTTTATCAACCCGTCCCGCTGTTTTTTGGCTGATGCTGCGTTTTCTCATCATATCCCTGCCGAGGAAAACTTCGTTATCATTTACTCCCAGGTGAACAGGACCGATGTCACTGCTCATACCCCAATTGCAAACCATTCTATTTGCCATTGATGCAGCTCTTTCAAGATCATTACTAGCGCCTGTGGTGAAATGATCAAAGATAATTTCTTCTGCAGCTCGCCCTCCCATCATCATGACCATCTGTGCCAGCAGTTGAGATCGATACTGAGAATATTTATCTTCCGTTGGTAAAAGCATTGTGACCCCAAGTGCTCGACCTCTTGGAATGATAGATACCTTATGTAGGGGGTCCACCTCTTTCAGTAAGGCTGCAATGATAGCATGTCCTGCTTCATGATAGGCAGTCGTCTTTTTTTCTTTTTCAGGAATGACCATAGAGCGCCTTTCCTTTCCCATGAAGATTTTGTCCCGGGCATCTTCCAGATCAATCATTTCCACCGTGGATTTGTTTTTTCTCGCTGCGAGTAAAGCAGCTTCATTGGCCATATTCGCTAGATCTGCGCCGGTAAAGCCAGGGGTTGCCTGAGCAATAATTTTTAAATCAATATCGTCTGATAATGTAATTTCTTTGGTATGAATCTTAAGGATTTTCCGTCGACCATTCATGTCCGGACGGGGAACAACAACCTGCCGATCGAACCTTCCCGGGCGCGTTAATGCGTTATCCAGCACATCAGGTCTGTTGGTTGCCGCGATAACGATGACGCCGTCATTGCCGCCAAAACCATCCATTTCGACTAAAAGCTGATTCAGTGTTTGTTCTCTTTCGTCATTACCTCCACCCAGTCCGGCGCCTCGATGTCGACCGACTGCATCGATTTCATCAATAAATATAATACAAGGGGCATTTTCTCTGGCTTGCGAAAACAAGTCTCTGATTCGACTGGCTCCAACTCCTACAAACATTTCAACAAAATCAGATCCACTGATGTTAAAAAATGCGACCTGTGCTTCTCCGGCAATCGCTTTTGCCAGCAACGTCTTTCCTGTTCCAGGGGCACCAACCAATAAAACACCGGTTGGGATTTTTCCTCCCAGTTTTTCAAATTTGGTCGGATCCCTTAAAAACTCGACAATTTCATCTAATTCTGCTTTAGATTCGTCAATTCCAGCTACATCATCAAAAGTATATTTTTTTGCGTCTTCGTCAACTTTATGGTGCTGTGACTTTCCAAATCCCATAATTTTATTGCCGCCCTGCATCTGTTTCATAAAAAAGACCCAGACTCCAATAATCAGAATAATAGGCAGCCACGAACTCAATATGGCGAAAAAGAGGCTACTGGATTCATCAGATTCGAATCGAAAATCGATTCCCCGTTTATATAAAACTTGTGGTAATTCGTTGTAATATCGTGGGATATTTGCAATAAAAACCTCATTACCACCGGTGCGCACACTGGCTTGATTTCCTTTGATTACGACATCTGTTACTTGACCACTCTCGATGATATCAAGAAATCCGGAAAACGCGATTTCTTTTCCACGATTATTACCGGAAGAAAATGTAAACAGCATAATAACACCCACAATAATTGCTATGAGTAGGAAAAAATTCTTTGGTATATTATTCATGAATATCTCGTAGAAACTGAAGCCATGTTTGTTTTAAATAAGAAAAAACCGGCACCAGGAATTATACAGTTAGTTGTTTTATTTAATGATACAAAATATGATTATCTATAGGTGATAAACAGGATAACGGGTAGACCATTGAAGATGTCTTAGTTTTTTTAATTTTCCTGATTTTATTACTCTTCAACTAATTTTAAAGATATTTTCCAGGTTTTCCAAGCTATATCTTCAGTTAATGCAGATCGAATTTACCCTTTTTATGATCTATTCATTATTTTAAGAGAAGGTTTGGATTTAGAGCAAGGAATGGATTAATAAAACAGCTTATTAGATTCAGTCGTCTTATTTATTAATAAAGATTGGCTTGTTTGGGAGATAAAAATAACGGATACTATTTGGTACAACTGCTTTCGTAAAAGGTAGAATTTTGGTATTGACAAATCAAAAATCATTTTTTTTGTAATACTTGAAAATATTCGCATACAAAATAGACCTATGGATGTTAGCCAACGAGTTTTTAGATTAATTCAAACCATTGCTCAGGACAAGTTATCAGCTATTGATCAGATTCTTGACTATGGAAATCAATTTTCTTTTGATGAAAAGCTCAAAGAGTGGGAGAAAAAATATGGAATTCATGAGGATGAATTTAAAGAGGATCATTATAACCGATCTCATTCAGGTAATAAAGAGAACAAGTTTGGAGATTTTCCTGGATATTCAAATCAAAATATTGAAGATTTAAAACTTTTTGGGCTTCAGCCGCCATCCAATTTTAGCGAGCTTAAAAAGATCAGGAATCAGGAGATGAAAAAGTTTCATCCGGACAAGTATATTCAGAGTCCTGAGAAAATGGATGTAGCCAAACAGATTGTGCAATTATACAACGCTGCGTATGAAAGGCTAAAAATATTTTTTGGGGAAAAATAGGGAGAGGTGGATCGGTAAAATTCTTAATCGGGGTACTGGATTCGTGATGTGAACAAGACAATGAGTGGCGAACCACTGATTGTCTTATTGATAAAAAGTTCTATTTTACTTCTGCAGTTGCGCCGGCTTCTGCCAGTTTCTTGCAAACTTCTTCAGCTTCTTCTTTTGTTACGGCTTCTTTTACTTTACAATCAGCGCCAGCAGACTCAACGAGTTCTTTTGCTTCTTTCAAGCCAAGACCCGTTAATGCTCTTACTTCTTTAATAACGTTGATTTTCTTTTCACCGAAAGATGTCATAACAACATCAAATTCAGTTTTTTCTTCAACAGCTTCTGCCGCAGCAGCTGCTGGGGCTGCAACTGCCGCAGCAGCTGCAGATACACCAAATTTTTCTTCCAGTTCTTTTACCATTTCAGATAGTTCAAGAACGGACATGCTAGCAATAAACTCAATGACTTGATCTTTTGTGATATCTGACATTATGTCTCCTTATTTTCAATTTATTCTTTAGAATCGGCAACAGCCTGTAAAACTCTAACAAAACTTGCTGGTACTTCGTTGAGGACACGAACAAAATTGGTTGCTGGTGCATTCATCAGGAAGAGTAGCTGAACAAGTAATTCTTCTTTACTTGGTAAATTACCTAAATCCTTAATGCCGTTAGTATCCAGTAATTCTCCCTTACCACCGGTTACTAAAACGCCGGCGATTGGTTTAATATTGTCGTTTTTCTTTGCTTCATCGGTGATAATCTTTGCGACACCAACCGGGTCTTCATTGCTGTAAACAAGCGCCCTGGTTTGGGTAAAATGTTCACCGAGGCTTTCAAACGGAGTTCCAGCGATGGCAATTTTCGCCAGACTGTTTTTTACCACTCGAAATTTACTGTTTTTCTCATTCAGGGTTTTTCTAAGATTGGTGAGCTCTTCAACGGAAGAACCTTTGTAATCTACCAAAACACCTGAGACAGCTGATGAGAAAATTTCTGTAAATTCCTTTACTAATGTTTCTTTTTCGGGTCTTTGCATAAAATTCTCCAAATAATCAGCAGAAATTCACTGTTTAAATCCCCTGAAACATTTTTCAGGTTCATAACAGTCATAGAATCGAAAACAGGTTATATTTTTCTGAATATTAAAATACAATTTTTAACGTTTAGAAAAATAAATGAAACGGTTTCTGCTACCCTGATTTCGATCTTTTTAAAAGATGAAACTACCCAAGAAACGAAGGATACGGAAAATGCGAAGATAGGAGGAATGATTTGATATGCTATATGGTCGTAGCCGGTATCATCTCAGCGGGAATATTTTAAGCCCAAGGCTCCTGCTATCTTTGATAATTCGGGTATCTTTTATCGGGTCGTGTGTATCTTTTGAAGTACACTTTAATCTGGCAGGATGTGGTCTTTGTGACAACCTGCCATCATATATTTTACTCTTTATGGAACCTATGTAGCTTACTAACTACTCGCCTTAAATACACTAGGGTCAACTTTAACACCAGGACCCATTGTACTTGAGATGGAAACATTTTTAATATAAGTTCCCTTAGCTGTTGCCGGCTTGAGTTTAACAAGACTATCGTAAAATGCCTGCAGGTTTTCTGCCAGGTCTTCATCCTTAAAAGAAGCAAGTCCTGCTAATGCATGAACGTTTGCGCCCTTATCGGTACGGAATTGAACCTGTCCTTGTTTAACCATCTTGACGGTTTCGCCAACATCCTGTGTGACTGTTCCAACCTTAGGATTTGGCATTAAACCTCTGGGACCTAGAATTCTACCAATTTTACCCACAACACCCATCATATCTGGAGCTGCGATAACTCGGTCAAAATCCAACCAGCCTTCTTTGATTTTAGCGGCTAAATCATCGCCACCAACAAAATCAGCGCCTGCATCCAGGGCTTCTTTTTCTTTTTCGCCTTTAGCAAAAACCAGTACTCTGACTGTTTTACCTGTTCCGTTTGGCAGACTGCAACTTCCACGAACCATCTGGTCAGATTTTCTGGCGTCAATACCCAGACGAAACACTACGTCTAAGCCTTCTTCGAATTTTACTTTGGTGTGCTTTTTTACGAGTTGGATGGCTTCTATTAGATCATGTTTCTTTAATGGATCAATTTCGCCTTTCCACTCTTTTTTCCTTTTGGAAATTTTTGCCATGGTGTTTCCTAAGACATTTAAATCGTAATCGAATGTTTAACTAAGAAATTATTCTGTCCTACACAACTGTTGTAACCAATGTTGCATATTCAGCAGGAACCTCAATTCCCATACTTTTTGCGGTGCCAGCAATCATAATTTTTGCAGCTTCAACGTCATAACAGTTGAGGTCTGGCATCTTAATTTTTGCAATTTCTTCTAACTGTTCATGAGTAACGTTCCCAACCTTGTTTCTGTTAGGTTCAGATGACGCTTTTTCCAAGCCCAGAGCCTTTTTTAACAAGATAGATGCGGGGGGTGTTTTAGTAATAAAACTAAACGAACGATCCGCATAAACCGTTATTACTACTGGTATAATCATTCCTTCCTGTGCCTGAGTTTTTGAATTAAAACTCTTACAGAATTCCATGATATTCAAACCATGCTGTCCAAGTGCCGGTCCAATAGGAGGAGCAGGGTTCGCTTTTCCTGCCGGAACTTGTAGCTTTATGTACGCCTCGATTTTCTTAGCCATTGTTCTACCTTAAGCTTCTGTGAAAATATATTTAACTTTACGACTTGGATACGTATATTTGTAAATTGGATAATAATTCTAAACAGGTTTGATTTATGTTGCCAGTCTGACCTTATCAAAATCAAGTTCCAAGGGTGTTGCACGACCGAATATACTAACCAGTACAGTTAGTTTATTATGTTCTTTGTCAATATTGTCGATAACACCGTTAAACTCAGCAAAAGGTCCTTCAATAACAACAACCGCTTGCCCTGCTGCAAAAGTAGAATCGATTTCAGCTTGTTTGACGCCACTTTCAATTTGCGCCCTGATCTCAGTTAACTCCTTCTCATGTACAGGTAAGGGGTTTTTTTGGTCACCTCCGACGAAACCAGATACTTTTGGTATATCGCATAGAAGATGCCAGAGATCACCCGTCAAATTCATTTTAATCAGGATGTATCCTGGGAAATAAGTCACCTGACTCACCCGGGTACTCCCTTTCTTTTTTGTCACAACTTCTTCAGACGGAATAAAGATCTCTTCAACTAACTCTTCCATCTTTTTAAAACGAAGCTGTTTTTCAATGAGCAATTTTACTTTCTGCTCATATCCTGCATACGCCTGGAGGATGTACCATTTGTTTTCAGTTGACATTATTTTTAGCCAATGACCATTTTTACAAAACCTGATAATCCGAAGTCGATTATAAAAAGGAATATCCCCGTAAATGCAACAAGAACTAAAACGACTCCAGTCTGTTTTATTGTCTCTTCTCTAGTTGGCCAAGTCACTTTCTTGAGTTCGTTCTTGACGTCTGTGAGAAACTTTTTAAATCTTTTAAACATTATATTAATATTTTTAATATTTAAAATTTATGTTTAATATTACGAGTGTATTCCAATTAATCTGGCAGGCCAGGGGGGATTCGAACCCACAACACCCGGTTTTGGAGACCGGTGCTCTACCAATTGGAGCTACTGGCCTATTACTATTTTACTTCTTTATGAACGGTATGCTTACGGTCAAACTTGCAATATTTCTTCAATTCCAATTTAGCTGGTTTTTGCTTCTTATTGCGAGTTGTACTATAGTTCTTTCTCTTGCATTCCGTGCACTGTAACTGAACGATATCTCTCATTTTTTTTTTAGTAGTTAGCACTGGAGCCCGGGAGCAGGATTGAACTGCCGACCTCTTCCTTACCAAGGAAACGCTCTACCACTGAGCTACCCGGGCCCTGAGTGATTTTCTTTCAGGGCTGGTGGGGAGAGGAGGATTCGAACCTCCGAAGGCTGAGCCGACAGATTTACAGTCTGTTCCCTTTGGCCACTCGGGAATCTCCCCAATAGAGTGTTGGTGCTGGCTGGAGGACTCGAACTCCCGACCTGCTGATTACAAATCAGCTGCTCTACCAACTGAGCTAAGCCAGCATCTCTTGTGATTATTTTTTTGCTGTTAAATAATAAATTTAGAATAGGATCGTGATATTGTCAATATCTTTTAGGGGATTTGTTTTATATTTATTGATATTCATGACAAATAGGATTCAAATACCCCAATAAAACAATTACAAACAAATTAGTTGCTTTCAAAACAGTGCGGTTAAATAAATAATTGCTCGATAAGAAGAAAGTATAAAAAAAATGTTAAAGATTAGAGATAACTATCCGGTTCGTTACTGATGGATTTAAAGTTTAATAGGTATATTTAGATGATTAACCTGTGAAAGGAGATGAAATCACTCTTGTTAGGTTATAAATCGCCTTGCTGTCTCCAGAATTCAGTGAAATACCTGAAAAAGTAAGCGAATTATCTCAGGTTTAAACAAAAAGGTGACCAATTCTCAGAAATACGTTATTAATATGTTTTAAAAGATAAATCAAGCAACCAATATGATTCGGATAATAATATGACAAAGGGTGAGTTTAAATCAGGTTTTGTAACTTTACTGGGTAGACCAAACGTAGGGAAATCCACCCTGCTGAATCAGTTTATGGGTCAACATTTATCAATTACTGCAGACAAACCACAAACAACTCGAAATAACATCCGGGGAATCATATCTGAAGATAATTATCAAGCTGTCATTCTGGATACACCAGGGGTACATTTACCTCAAAATGAGCTTCATCGTAGAATTGTTAATTATGCAACGCAATCGGTTAGAGATTCCGATCTCATTTTTTTCTTAACAGAACCGTTACGAAGAAGAAAAGCGGTCATATCCGAAGAGGATCAGCTGGTTTTAAGTCACTTAGAGAAAACACCTGATAAAGTCATTCTACTAATTAATAAAATTGATTTATCAAATTCGGAACAGGTGCTTAATACCATTGCTGTGATGAATGATGCATTCCCATTTATTGAGACAGTTCCCATCAGTGCTTTAACCGGTAAAGGAGTTGACACATTAAGAGGCTTTTTCTTGAAGTATTTACCGGTTGGAATTTCCTATTTTCCTGTGGATCAAATGACTGATACTCCTGAAAGAGTAATTGTTGGAGAACTGGTTCGTGAGCAGATTATGCGGATACTTTTTCAGGAAATACCGTATGGAGTTGCGGTTATTACAGAATCTTTTAAAGAAACAGATAAAATTATCCGAATATTTGTCACCATTTTTGTAGAAAAAAAATCACATAAAAAAATTATTATTGGCAAAGGGGGAACCATGCTGAAAAAGGTAGGTACGAACTCAAGGCTAAAAATGGAGCAGATGTTAGGCAAAAAAGTATATCTTTCCTTGCATGTAAAAATTTCAGATAATTGGATTAATAATCCGCGTAAACTTGCTGAACTGGGCTATTCAGATTCCTGATTGGGCAACTTTATTCTTCTGGGGTCTGCTTTCTTAAACATGTCCCGATAGAGCCCTGCTGACATAACGATCCATCAACCCAAACTGCGCCGGAAAAATTTGCACCCGCTGTTTTTGCTCCTTGTAAATTCGCCCCTAAAAGTGTCGATTTAATAAAGGTGGCACCAATCAGGTTGGCATTTCTCAAATCCGCATTACGGAGATCAACCCGCGACAGTTTGGCATTTACCAGGTAGCATCCAGAGCATTTCTTCGTTCTAAGCAGGCGGTAAGTATTTTTTTTAACATTAAACTCGTTTAATGAATGTAAACGGCTATTCCTTTCATAAGAAAAGGATTTTTTACCTATTCCGATAATGAATAGAGCTATAACTAGAATTAAAGTCAGGTTTTTAAACATGGTTTTCTCCGAAAAAAAATATTGTCGCTAATATTGTTTTTGCTTTATTGATAAATCTGCGGTGAACTTATTGTTCAATATTACTAAGTAAATTTTCCAGTTTAGAAGAGTTAATTCTTCTTTCGTAGTTTTTCTCTTTTTCCATACCCTCTTGGGTAACAATATTTTGAGGTATTGGATTAATAAGCTTATTTAATTCGACCATCGCTTTTAAATCTTCTGAATTTACGCTGATGGTTTTACTATCAGGGCTGGAGATTTTAAGGCACAATAAGTTATGAAGGCTTTTGTTGTCGATACTGATTGAGAATAAGTGCTCAATTTTAATCATTTTTGTTAAAAATCGAACCTTAAAACCAAAAATCCCTGGAATTTTGTTATTAATTTTAGTTTTCAGTTCTTGAATAGTTTTATCGAAGTCCACCAGATCTTTGTCGTCAAGTGTGAGTTTTACGGATTTTTCATCCCCTGATTTTTCTAAAGACTGGATGAGCAAAATCTTTTCCCTAACTGAGAGCTCAAATATATTAAATAAGTTATTGTATAATGGTTCAAGTTCCTTTTTGTATTTTTGTTGAATATCTTTTGCGATAAAATACGGTAAAGTACTTAAAAAATCTTTGTTTGGGTCAAGTTCTTCAATTAACTTAATAATATAGCTAGCGGCAACGCCATGGCCAATATTCTGTTCTTTAGTTATTTCCTGGAACATGCTGTTGAGACGCTTTTTGAGTTTGTTTAAATCATCATTTGATCCTTCACGGATAGATTTTATTTTTGTGTCAACATTAAATTTAAACTTTTTAATATCTCTTTCCAGGTTTTTGACGGTGTCTTCCTGTTTCAAACGTTGATATTTTGAAAGCTTTCGTTGTACTTCCCGGATTTTTTTTTCAGATGCTTTTTTTATGTCTTGTATTCGTTTATTTTCGATTTCAACATCTGCTTTAACCCTTAATTTGTAACGTTCCAGAACAATGAATTTTGCTTGATTCTTAAAAAATGAACCATTGATCAACGATATGATCAGTTGAATAAAAATATGTTTTCTTGTTGTAATTTCAGAAGTTTCAGGTTCTTCCATTTTGAATCCTGATTCTTCTTCTTCATCGGAAAGAAGTTCTTTATCAATCAATAGAGCTGGGCGGTCAATACCTAAAATATATTGTTTAACAAAGACTCCAAAATAAGAGTCCAAGGTCGGTATTTTATGCAGATCAAGTTTGATATTTGTTCGATCTAGCATTTGAAGATTATACCGATAAACCTCAAATAGTCCTTTTTTTGTTTTTATATTCTTCTTTACCGGCTCCTTGTTTCTTTCTTGGATGTGTAATTTTAAGGGCTTGCGATATGATGATTTGGTACGATCCGTTTCAAAAGACCCCATGAAAACCACCTGATTTTCAACCGCTTTTTGGATGGCAGGCTTAAATATGTCAGTAATATACTGGATCGCCTTAGCTGAAGCGGTAGACGTCAATAAAATTAAATAGTAATTAAAGAGAAAATCTGAAATCGCATGGTAGATAAAATTATACCAGTATAGGGTCCGAATTTGGGAGTCAAAGCTTTCCACACTCATAGCATCGTCAAAAGCGTCGATATCCTGAGAAACATCTTTTGATAATGATGCTTTTCCAAATTTAAATAGCTCGTAAGTGGTAACAAAATTTTCCAGATCTTTTTTTAAGGGTTCCAGGTGAGTGACAATATCCTGGTGGCTTGAATCATGCCGTATTTTCCTGAGATAAAACGTTAATTTTTGCCGATCCCAGTTTTCAGGGGCAGCATAATATGCCGCTACTTTAAAATATAATTTGGCAACCAGACCTTCACTGTGTCTTTGGGTTGCAGCTCCTTTTAATCTGATTTTTTGAGCGGGGAGTAAAAATTTCAATGGCGACCAGCCAATGATAATCGCATCAAACTCATCTGTTAATGTTGGCAGATCCTCTCCTTCTGCGGCTTCAACGAGTTCAGGGAAGGCATCCTTTAAGCCGGTACATTTCTTAATATCTTTAATGCATTCGGTATAGGCTAATCGATATAATTTCTTGGTATTTTTTGTTGTAAACTTTAAGGCTGAACGGGTTGCTTTCATCTGTTCCATTAAAGAACTTTGCTTTAATAGCTTTACCCCTTGATCACCCTGTTTGATTTTTCTGTAATACATCCATTTTGCACCCAGCATCTGCTGGGCGGTTAATTTCAGTAGATACATCTTTTCTTCAGGAGTTTGGCTGAGAAGATCTTTGATTTTAGATTTTGCCATCAGTATTTGAAATTAGATCGGTTAGAGATACAGAATTCTAGAAAATTATCAATTAATTCAGTTAGTTTTATTATCTACCTTTTTCCTAAAGAAGTAAAGATTCAACGATAATTCTACCACTCTTCTTAGTGTATGTCTGTCAATAGTTATTTTTCAATGCTAAGATAAGCACTGATCGTACCTTTTATTTAGTGTATAAAAAATTTCTATTTCAATGCAGAGGCAACATAAAAAACGTGGTATAATTGATGCTTAAATATAAGGTATCAGTATTGTTGTACCTCTTGGAATATACTACTGGAATATTCCAAGATTCACAGCAAATTTAAAAAATTAAGTTCATGAATTTAATTTTCAGGCTATTTCTAATCATGAATTGCTCACGCTGACATTCTGAATTTATCCTTATCACTGATCAACTCTGAAAGAGTGATAGACGTGAACGTTAGAAATTGATATTACTATATTTAAATTTGAGCTGGTGGAAAAAACGATTGGAAACAGGCTGATTCTTTTTGAATTCAACATTTAATATTCATTTTTTACTATCATAATGAAATCGTATATATTTAATGGGTTAGTGGTCATTTTATCCGTAATATTTCTGGTTCCCGAAACTTATGGGGAAGCTAACAAAATCGTAACGAGCTATGATAATTTTGGGAATCCGATTAAAGTGGAAAGGTATTATTCACCTAAAAAATCAAAGCGTCTGGGATTAAGTAAGCGAATCGTGCATTACGATTCGAATACGATTAAAACCAAAGAAATATTTGAGTATAATAATAAAAAATCAAGCGCTTTGGGGATCAGTACACGTACTATTTATTATGATAAAAAACTAAAAAAGACGAAATCTGAAACCCATTTTACGCAGAAAAAAGCAGCTGGATCCGGCTTTGAAAAAATGGTTGTGTATTTTAATGCTAAAGGAAAGAAAACAAAAATTGAGAAAACGAATACAAAACAAAAATTTATAGAAACCGGGCAACTGAAGGCGATTCAACATCTAGGTCAAAAGTATAAAATTATACGACAGGATGTTTATATGAAGAACCCGGATACCAACGATGATCAGAAAATCAGTTCTTTTTTCGATAATACGGGAAAAATAATTAAAAAAGAAACATTTTATCCGGATAAAAAATCAAATGATCTTGGATATTTTAAATCGGTATTTTACTTTACCCCTGAAGGAAAGAAAATTAAAGAAGAGTGGTTGATGACAGATGATTTTGTTTTGAAGGCTAAAATTACGAAAACAGTTTTTCATTACAATAATTTTGGAAAAAAAACGAAGCAGGAAGGCTTTTTTGCCAAAGATAAAGCTGATGTTCAAGGTTACTATAAATCTGTATTTTTCTTTAATAAACAGGGAAAGAAAACAAAAGTGGAGAAGTATTTCACGACTGATATGTTCGAAAAATTTAATTATTATAAGAGCATCATTACTTTTGATAAAGATGGACAGGAAGTAAATGAGAAAATTTATGATAAAGAAAATGTTCTTGTTCTAAGGTCAAAATAGTATGTATTCTCATCAGCCAGCCATCGACGACAGAAAATTCGAATCCAGTAGTTAATCCCATTGTACATCCTAGCCCAGATAAACTGGATAAGTATCTTAAAAAGTTATTTTCTGTTAAATCCTTTCAGGATAAGTACCTTAACAAATTACTTCCTGCTGAAGAGACGCAGAAAATAATTTATAAGGTACTAAAGGACGCAGAAAATAGGTTGTATGGTCCTAAAAAATACAGAAAATAACTTATAAGGTGTTAAATCATCACCCGACTAAAATGTAAAACTATGGCACGACCCTTGTTGTATGCAGAAATTGACCTTCAAGCGATTGATCATAATCTCCGGCAACTCAGAAAATTATTAAATCCAGAAACACTATTTTTAGCAGCTGTCAAAGGAAATGCCTATGGACATGGTGCTGTCGAGATCTCTCAGCGGTTAGTTAAAAAGGGGGTAAATCAGCTGGGTGTTGCTAGAATTGAAGAAGCAATTCAACTGAGACAAAATGGTATTCAAGTTCCTTTGTTGATTTTTGGGTATATCGGACCGGACAATGTTGAGGAATTGTATCATCATAATTTGACCGCAACAATTTCTTCGTATGAAAATGGTCTGGCTCTGTCTAAAAAAGCAAAATTAATTGGTAAATCAATAAAGGCACATATCAAAACGGATACCGGTATGGGGCGTTTGGGAATTAATACAAATGAGCGATGTGTTGACCATAAGAGTCAAAATTATCAGGAAATTAAAGAAATTAAGTCTATTATTGAACTTGAAAATATTAAAATTGAGGGGATTTACACTCATTTTGCTTCTGCGGATAGTGCGGATAACACGTATGCAAAACGTCAATTTGCCCTGTTTTCTAATCTGCTAAAAAATTTGGATAAAGAAAAGCTGAATATTCCTTTACGGCATGCTGCCAACAGTGCGGCGATAATCAGTCTACCCGAATCGCATTTGAATATGGTGCGGTCAGGTATCGCCATTTATGGTTTAAAACCTTCCGGAAAAATGAATTTACAAGATGTTGATTTAATCCCGGCGATGTCGATTAAAGCAAAAATTATCCATCTTAAAAAGGTACCTGTAGGATTTAATGTGAGTTATGGTAGCACACATGTGACTTCCGATCCGACAACAATTGCGACAATACCTATTGGATATGCAGACGGCTTTAGCCGATCATTATCATCGAAGGGCAGTATGCTGGTTGGTGGTAGAAGAGCTCCTATCATCGGTCGGGTATGTATGGATTTGACGATGCTGGATGTTGGACATCTGCCAGATGTTAAGCTTGGGGATGAGGTCGTAATTCTTGGAAAACAAGGTAATGAGGAAATTGCCGCTGATGAAATTTCAAATCTGCTCGATACAATTAATTATGAGATTGTATCCTCGATTACCGCCCGTGTCCCCAGATTGATGGTCTGATTGAACTCTCCTGGTTTCAATATTGCGCGGTTTTGCCTATATTGATGAAATTGAGGGACGTCATGAATACAGATCTTCTATTTCTTGCTATTCCAAGCATTTCACAATGGGTTTGATGCTAGCTAACATTTGGCATCAGTGCCCATTTAATGATCCAGTTTTTTTTATCTGCCGGGGAGTTCAGGCAGACAATACCGCCATTTTGAAGCTGAAAAACGGGAGTTTCAGGATTTCCGGTAATAAGGAAAGAGATCAATTTTTCCAGAAAAGGTAAGTGCCCAACCAGCATAATATTTGAATCTGAATCCAGAGTCCCAGCAAGGTCAATAACGTTATCAAGGGGCTTTATACCTTTTCTTTCCTGAATGTCATTTTTTGGGTGTAAATAGTCAGCAAAAAGTTGTGCGGTTTGGGCCGCACGTTTTTTTCCGCTATGTTCTATCCGCGCTACATTAATATTGTAACCTTTAGCCACAGTTGCAATTCGTTTTACATCAGATACACCTTCCTCAGATAAGCCCTGCTCAGGATATTTATCTTTTGAATACGCTTTTCCATGTTGTACGAGATATAATGACACGGGTATCCTTCTTATTAAAAATCTATATAAATAATGAGTTGATGTAAAAATCGCTTGATTGATGGTATCCCGGTTTATTTGGCTCTTGGTTTTACTGTATTTGCCGGTTCGCCCGCTATATAAGCTTTGATGTTCGATGAAGCAATTGTAATAATTTTTTTTCTGGCAGAAGAGGTTGCCCATGCCATATGGGGAGTTATAAAACAGTTTTTCGCTTTCAACAGTGGATTGTCTGGGTCTGCAGGTTCTTTTGATAAAACATCCAGTCCGGCACCCGCAATCACATCTTTATTTAATGCATTTGCGAGATCTTGTTCGATGACCAACTGCCCACGAGATGTATTGATCAGGAATGCGGAATCCTTCATCTGTTCCAAACGGACCTGGTTAATCATATTTTTTGTTGCAGGGGTAAGCGGGCAGTGGAGGCTGATCACATTGCTCTGAATAAACAGTTCATCCAGGCTACAAAAATCGGTCTTTTCCGGGATAACATCCGGAACTGTCCGTGTACTTACCAATACATTCATACCAAATGCAATGGCCGCATTTGCGACACGTTTTCCAATGCCACCATAACCAATAATTCCCATGGTTAATCCATCCAGTGCCACTAATGGATAATCCCAATAACTAAAATCAAGGGACTTTGACCATTTTTGATCAAATACTGTCTGGCTGTGGTGTCCAACTCTATGGGTCAATTCAAGTAAATGGGCAAAAACCATTTGAGCACCCGGCACATCAGAGTAGCTGGGAATATTGGATACAATAATACCTTGTTGAGTTGCGGCCTTAAGATCGATGATATTTACACCGGTTGCCAAAACACCGATATATTTTAAGGCGGGTAGTTGTGACAATGTATTAGCGTCCAGTTCTGTCTTGTTGGTCAGAATGATTTCAGCGCCTTGCGCACGTTGAAGAATTTCTGACGGAAGGGTTCTATCATAAATTGTACAATCACCAAAACGTTTAATTTCCTGCCAGCTCAAATCACCTGGATTTAAAGCAAATCCATCTAAAACGACTATTTTCATATCTATTCCCCTTTACCATCGTCAAACACAATTGTGGTACCATCAATATTAATTAAATCACCCGATTCGAGGATTCGGGTCTGAACAAGCTGATTGTTAACCATAAATTTTCCGTTGCCTTCAATTTTATATTGGTCGGCTTTTTTATCAAAAACAATGGTTGCGTGATTTTCTTCAACGGTAGGAACTCCGGCAATAGTCATGTCTGCACTCTGTGCACCCCCGATAATCGTCTGGTCGCCGCCGAGAGTTAAAATCTGGGTAGCGATATTTGCCGCTCCTGCATTCATCACTTCAATGGTAGGTTTATCAGGTTGTTTTTCAAATTTCAGTCGTGTTAAAATCCAGAGCATGATTACGGCCAATAATAGTGAGATAAATATTAAACCATTGACTGTTTTGTGGGGCTGTCCAAAAACTGTTCCTGAATAGTAAAACCGTAGGACTGTTTTTTTTCTTTTCTTATTTTCGTAATTCACTTTAACATACTTCTTATCAGCAGGTTGCATTCCTGCTTGATAAGTGATGACATACTCATTTAAAATCTGATCCATGATCGTTAAGTATACTTGTCTCAATTGTTTCGAGTTATGTGCATCAAATGTTGCGCCTCCTGATTTCTCGGCAATTTTGATCAGGTTTCTGTCTTTACGATCTCCCTTTTTTCCAAAATTGATCACATACAGAGAGATCCCTTCAAGTTGTAATGCTTGAAGGGGTTCTGTGTAAGGTGTATTCTTTTTGTTGAATTGTTTATTGATCTTTTTTGTGTGCCTAAATGTTGGATTGTTCACTCCATCTGACAGAATAATAATGGCTTTTCTTCCGCGGGTAGTTTGAAACTCCTCAGCGGCCATTCCTAAGCTGGAGTAGATTTCAGAATAGATTTCATCTCCTTTGGGTCTGCTGATATTTTGCAGAAATGCTTCCACATTGACTTTATTACTTACTGGTGCCGAAAAAGATTTATAATAAGAGTTGTATACAGCTAAACCCACCCGATCTTTAGGATTGGTCATACTTTTTAAAAACGACTTTACGGCTTGTTTTGCACTGGCAATTCTTCTTTGATTAGCGTGAGCTGTCTTTCTCCCTTCTAACGTCCAATACATACTTTCTGAGTTATCAATTAATAAAAGAAAACTAACGCCCTTTTCATAATTTGTACCTGCTTTAAAATCAATTATTTGAGGGATCTGCTTAAAAGAGTCAGGTTTTGAAGATTCAAATATCCGAAAAGTATTTTTTTCCAGGTTTTCTATGGATTTCCCTTGATTATCAGTAACACTCAGATAAAGAGAGATTTGTTGGTTTAGTAACAGACTGTTTGAATCAATCTGGGATATTCGAATGGAATCCGGAAATACCATTGGAATATATACCGCAATGATCAAAAGGTTCAAAATTATTTTTTTTGCAAACATCGATTGACTCCTTATTTATAAAAGAAAAGAAATTTTGATGAACCTACCTGAACGATGTCGTCCAGTTTTAATTTATGTTCTGTAATTTTTATTTCATTCACTAAAACCCTGTGTTTTTTATCAACGGCATTGATAAAAACGTCGTCTTTTTTTAATGTCAGGTAAGCATGTTCTTCAACTACATTTTTATATTCGAATAAAAATATGTCGGATTTTTTGGAACTACCAATTTTGATTTTTTTCTGAATTAACAGATATTCTTTCCCTTTTAATTTACCGTTGAGTAATTTTAATACACCAACGGAAAAACGTTTTTCGAAAAGTCCGTAAAATAGGCCAATAAGACCTCCCATAATGATCAAGCCAATCAGTCGGGCAAAAATCAGATCTGGATAGTTAAATTTGATAAGTTCTAATGTACATCCACCTACAATTCCCCCAATAAAACCGCCAAATATTCCAACTCTTATTTTTGCCGGAGACAATGACCGCACTCCTTCAATCGTACCGATAAACATCCCTAAAAAGGCCCAGCCAATTGCACGGGAAATTGGAATTCCATAGGATTGAAATAATTTGTTTGAATGAAATATCCATTCGTTGGTGATGAAAAGGCTTCCCTGTCCAATAATAAATCCAATTGCACCACCAAATGCCCCAACAACGATTCCGGTTATAATCCCCGGAAGGATTTTGGGTTTAATCGATAACGTGATTCCCTCGCTACTACCTAAAACACCGCCCATAACTGAACCAAAAGCGACTCCCATACAAATAGAAAAAATCAGATAAGAAGAGAACTGGGTCTGAAAGTAAAGAACTGTTTCTGAAACTGGCCACGCTGCTAACCCTGCGAGGAGTCCAATAAATGTGAATACTAGTTTTTTCATCGATGTGGACATTACAACTCCTTTTTATGCTATGACAGATAAATCGTTGATTGATTTATTAAAGCGACGGATTTTAAACGAACTCTTTTTAAAATGAATTATTTGATGTTTATTTGCACACTGTTTTGACCTTTTTCTGCGATCAGTACCGATACTTTCTTTCCGGATTTGATGATTACTTTTTTTGTCTGTGGTTTTTTACTACCAAAAAAGTCATTTGATTCAGCCGTTATAAAATATTCCCCTGGTGAGAGAAATATGGATTGATACTGTGCAGAGATATCTGGAACCTTCTTCCATAATCGGGCTTTTTTACCGGAAATATAATAGGCAGAGTTATTGAGTAGGATTTTTAAATTCGGGTGTTTGGTTTTTACCCGCAGTTTACCCGGTATGGGTGTCATCTGGACCTTTAAGGTCATTGTTGTTTGTTCTGGACGAATGGTTACGGAATAGTATTTTTTGAAATATCCTTTCTTTTTAAATCGGAGTTTATATTTTTTTCCGGACAGTAGTATTTTATTGGGGGAGCCATATCGGATAAACTCCTGCCAGCTCATCCAATGCCCTTTTTGTTGAATACTTAAAACAACTTCTTTTTTATTTATTGAGAGTCCACTATGAATATCAAAAACCTGAAAATTGAATTTGACGGGTAGTGCGGGCGATATTTCTCCAACTTCAAATGAGACAATCCGACTGGCAGCAGATGACAGCTTGAGTTTTTGTCGGATTCTAGGGTATAGCTGAAAGTTCTCACGGTATTGTTCATTTTCGATATACAATAGAACCGTATAAGGACTTTGTTTTAAATAAATTTTTGGTGAGATATAGTGAAAAAAAACTTTATTGTTCTCTTTTTTGTTCAGTTCCAGTTTAAGGTCGATATTTTTTATTTGAACCAATTGATTGTTTTTTTCCTGATAAAGCATTGCTTTGAGAAAGTTTTGGCTGCTTTTTTTATATCCTTTACGAAGTTTTGCTTTAATCTGTAATACGCCATATTCTTTATTGAGATAGTACTCATAGTGCAATCCCTGTTTCCATGCCCACCCTGCGGATAATCCTGCAATAACAATAACTAATGCAGTGATGGAAAAAATTTTGGAAAAATTGGATGAAAAGCGAACGACTTTTTTCTTTTTATATTTGGTCTCCTGCTCCTCTTTGCCTTCCAGGTATTTCTTTATTCTCTGGTTAATTTCATCCTGAGAATTTATTTTTTTAAGTGGTCTTGAGAGTTTGGCAATAATGAAGCCTAAATCCTGAAACCTTCTTTTAACTTTGTGGTGCATTGCCTTTTTGATGATCTTTTGAATCAAAGGCTTTATTTTCGGGTTGACTTTTCGTGGGGCTATATACTTACCCTTCTCAATCAGACAAATTACTTCAGGTGTAAATCCCCCTTTAAAGGGCTTTTTCCCTACAACCATTTCATAAAACATGACACCCATGGAATAAATATCGGCCCGTTTATCCCTGTTTTTGGCGTTTGATATTTGCTCAGGTGCCAGATAGGATGGTGTTCCAATGGTCATTCCTGCTTTTGTCAAACTATCATCGTCTGTCTCTTCCAGGCTGGTTGAGACACCAAAGTCGACTAATTTTACAATACCGGTATTGGAAATCAGAATATTTGCGGGTTTAATATCCCGATGAATAACGGATTGATCATGCGCGTACTTCAATGCTTTGCAGATTTCATTAAAAATCAGCATTGCCATCTGGTCTGGAATAAATCTTTTTTCTTTGATGAGATCCTCAAGAGTAATCCCGTCAACAAATTCCATTACGATGTAATAGGCACCACCCTCCTTAAAATGATCGTAAACCTGTACGATGTTTTCATTTCGGAAGTCCATCATAATTCTGGCTTCTCGTTTAAATCGTTCTTCGAAATCACGCTGTCCCATTGTGGTTAGCTTTTTAATGATAACGGAACGATCCAAAGTGGGATGTGCAGCTTTATAGACCGCTCCCATCCCCCCTTTTCCAATTAAAGCCTGAATTTTATACTTTCCGATTTTTGCTGGATTTGACGCCATATGAATTCAATATTATTAAATGATACTTTTTGACAGAGGCAAGTTAAGCTATTAGACGGGAACAAGTGCTTTATTCACATCAACAAATTCATTTGTCATAATTACAGTGACCTCAGAAATCTTCTCTTCCTGTTCAATTGCTTCAAGTTCGTTTTTACAGATGGCGATTTTAAATATGGACGATGTGCTTTTAACTGGACCGGCCTCAAATTGAATAGGTGCATCTATTTTAATGCTATCTGCGAGTTTGGATTGATCCTGCACCATTGAATCTGGAACATTTTTTCTCATTCCGATACTATTATAGGCTGCTTTTCTAAAACCTTCGATTATGGGTCCAATCAGAATCAGGGAACCAGAATATGTCAATGCAACCCCACCGTTTTCATCATCTGCAGCCAGTTCTTCAACTTCAATCATTCCTTGTGCAGCAATTTGTGCTTCAAAGATATTTTTTTTGTCTAACCATCCCTGAGCTATTTTTTCGTATGACTCATCATTATCAGGCAGTCCTGTTGATTGAGTAATACCTTTAATATGAGATTGAATTTCCGGTGGCAATTGATTTAAAATATCTCCCATTTTCTTCTCCTGATAATTGTTATTTGACTGATGACAGAAGCGTGTATTCTGAACGCGGACATTCTAACTTTTCCCTGTATTAATAACTGTTCCAGCATTGTTAAAAAACAGTTAAAAAGAGGATCACGCAAATTCTGTTTGAATCTCCTGACGCCTAGAATTTTCACTACCCACAATTATTACATGATTTAAAGTTGACTCAATATTGAGGATATTTTTCACCACAGTGTATTATATCTATTAACTGAATCAAAAGAATCATGGTTGCTGGAGTCAATTAGAATTCTCAATAAACCTAGCAGATTATCGAATATTTAAACAACGAAAATCAACAATTTCCGTCTCTTTTGGGAAGAAGGTAAAATATATTCGGTATAATTGTGAGGCCAATAAGAGAACCGTTTTACAATACAGATCGTTTACCGTTATATTCAAATCAACATTTAATAAGTTATTAGTTATGGAATACGCTTTCAAAAATCTAACCGGACACTACGGATAAAAAGATTGCAATTTTAATGAATCCAGTACAATCGCAGGGTTAATTTGATCTATGAAAAATAAAGATAATCATCATTCACTTCCCGATTTTCCGGAAAATCAATGTTTTGGTTGTAGTCCGGAAAATGAGTTTGGTTTACAAATGAAATTTGACGTTGTGGAAGATCGGGTCATTTCAAAATTGAAAGTTCCTCAGCATTTGTGTGGTTGGAAGAAGCTGGTCCATGGAGGGGTAACCTCAACAATTCTTGATGAAATAATGAGTTGGTCGGTCATTTACTCACAGAAATCCTTTGTCATGACAAAATTAATGACGGTTGAATTCTTAAGCCCAATGAATGTGAATGAGAGTTTAACAGCAAAAGGAAAGGTTCTTCAGGTGACGGGTAAACGCGATGTCTCAGCAGAAGGTTTCATTTATAATGAGAAAGGAAAACTCTGTGCGAAATCCCAAGGTAATTTTGTACTGCTTTCTCCTAAAATAGCCAAACGAATGGGATTGGTCGAAGACGCTAATTATCCATGGTTTTCGACAAACGAATAAGAAAAGTTATCCAATCTGAAAGCTATGTATCCTGTTTACTAAAATTACTCAAATAGTAGAAACCATGAAGAATCAAACAATAACAGTCATAATTGTCTGCCTGTTAAGCTTCTGTTGCTATCAGTCATCCGTATTCGCTGATCAGTCTGTAAAAGCAGTCACAACTATTTCATTTGGAGAATATTTGACTGGAGATGGGGACAGTTCACTTTATGGAACTCAAATTTCCTTGGAGAGGGCGGTGGTGTTTCATGACCAATGGGCTTATTTTTTGGGTTTAAGCAGTGCATCTGCCAACGGTGAATATGTTGCTGAAAATGGAACCATCACGTCGCTTAGCTCCAGTACCACAACAATTAGCGGTGGAGTAAAAAGGTCGTTTCAGGTTGAAGAAATTTCCCAGTTATTGCCTTTTATTGGGGCTGGTATAAGTATTCAAAACTATAATTATCAGTTTAGTTATTCGGATAGTAATATTGGTGATACGTCTGGGATAGGAATGGGACCCCTATTTAATGCAGGTGTTCGAATTGATTTGCTAAAACAGTTTGTCTTGATACCGAGTTATAATTTTAGTCAGATTTTTATTCATTCGGAAAAGAGCGAACTTTATGGAGTCACATCATCCGGTTTCTCACTGGCGTTGATCTTTCGCTTTTAGGTGGCGAGAAGTGTCTGTGTTTATAAGGGGGGTCTTTGATCGTTTTAGGTGAGATTTTATTTTACGGTATTCGGTATCTGAGTCCACAGGGATGAGTCCCGGTAGGACCCAGATGTCAATTCATTCGTTAAAATACTACAACTGGTGTAGAAACCGAATTTAATTGTTTACCGCATCCCGAAGGTTTTTACCTGGCTTAAATTTAACAACTTTTTTCGCTGGAATCTTGATCGTTTTACCTGTTTGAGGATTTCTTCCCTTTCTAGCAGCTCTTTTTGCAACAGAAAAAGTTCCAAAACCAACGAGTGTTAAACTTTCATCATCTGTCAATCCTTCATGGATACTTGTCAAAGTAGCGTTTAATACTTTTTCTGACATTGCTTTACTTACTTCTGCGTTTTCTGCGATTTTGGAAATCAATTCAGCCTTGTTCATTTTTGCTCCTGAAATTTTATTTTTTATTAATTACATGATTCTAAGAACCAAGTTTTTGTTTTCCTAGCAACGTTATCATCAATAAGTCACGGAATCACATAATGTCAAGACTTTCGTGGGATTTTATCTCATTTTTTTTATTTTTTTTTAAAAACGGTAGCCACTCTTAGATGTAGAATACAAGCCGTCTGATACGTGATAAGTTTAAAAGTTACATGATAACAGTAGTATAAAAAATGGTAATGGGTGAAATGCCCTAACCACGTCGCTTTTATGAGAATTTTAAAAAAAATATAATTTTTCTTTGGAATTTTAATTTCAAATCGCTTCAAATTACATTATTAAAATATGTATAAAACGGTTGTAGAGTGGTTATTTCCGCTTTTTTCAGGGAATTTGGTATTTATTTTTGTTGAAATTTGATTTTTTTGACTGAATTTATTTTGTCTTTATAAATCAATTGATAATAAAAAATGATAGCCCTGATGGTTGAATTGACGTTTGGTATTTCTATAATTAAACTGCTATTAGTGCCTGAACGAAAAGCCCCTATTTTTAAGTATAACCTGGTTTTTAAAATAACATTCAGTATGCAAGTTAAGAAGCCGTCAGCTATCAGTCTTCAATAAAAAAAGACATTATTTCAGTAACCTAACTATAAAAAGTGGGATAAGTACCTTAAAAGTATTTTCTGCCAAGCCCAGCTAAGCTGGATAAGTACCTTAACTAATAATTTCCTGCTGAGCCCTTTCAGGATAAGTACCTTAACAAATTACTT
>Ga0307989_1000268_pt1 | contig 36434 bp, 26 predicted proteins | sample EllFjometagen185_FD_203164 | JGI IMG/M metagenome (GOLD analysis project Ga0307989, IMG submission 203164) | Marine microbial communities from Ellis Fjord, Antarctic Ocean - #185 | ecosystem: Environmental > Aquatic > Marine > Unclassified | place: Southern Ocean | collected 2014-10-08 | reverse complement strand
AACGCAGCAAAAAAAGATAATATTAGCGCCTGAAAAAGAATTTCAGGGTGAGAATAAAAATCGAGTGTCCATCCAAAAGACCGTTTGTTGATCACCGCAATCAGTATCCAGGCGAGGGCGGATCCCAGCGGAATTGCCAGCAATCCCGCCAGCAATCCAATAATCCCGGATTCAATGAGAACCAGTTTCCAAAGCTGTCCCCGGGTTAAACCATTTGCGCGTAAAATCCCTATTTCATGTTGTCTTTCATGCATCAGCGACATAATCGTGTTTAAAATTCCGATAAAGGCGACAATGGCAGATAAGATTTGCAGGGCAACGGTAATGGCAAATGTCCGGTCAAACAGTTTCATCACACTAATTCGAAGGGATTTCTGAGAGGCAATCCTCAGCATGTCTTCCTCATGGGACTGCTTTAAAGCAGAGACCGTTTGTTGTGGATCGATACCTGGTTTAAGAAAAAGTTCAATATTTGTGATGAAATTCGTTCGCCAGTATTTCTGGTGAATCTGGCGGTTTATCAGAATCCGTCCCCCTTTGACAAAAAAATCGCTGAAAACTCCTGCTACCGGAAAATCAATCGGACCTTCAGGTGTATTCAATCTAAGGATATTTTTTTTGTGCTGCTCAATATGATGTTTCCAGGCAAAGCTCTCTGATACAAAAATAGCTCCCTCTCTGAATTGGGTATTCAGCTTCTCCCCTTGGGCGGTCGACCATATCCAGCGATAGTTCCTTTCTAAGCTTTTTGTCACAAACAGCAGCGTGGCGGTATATGGCCCGGAATTTATTTCATTGATATAGTAGGTGTGGGCGGTCTCAACATCCGGATGGTTTTTGATTTTCTGAATGATGGTGGGAGTCAGGTGCTTGCTGGTTTCATTGGAAGATGCGATATGAATATCCCCCCTAATCTGGTCATCAATCCAACTCATCAAAGAGCCTCGAAAGCTTTCAATCATCAGTCCGACGCCGATATAGACACAAACAGCCACCATTAAAGCCGCAATGGATACCCCGGTTCGACTAATTGAACGGGGAATATTTCTGGCAGCCATTTTTCCTGTAATTCCAAACAGGGTGAAGAAAACGGGGAATAGACTTTTGACCAGAATGACGGTGAAAAACGGAACGCATAATGAGAAACCCAACACGATAAAAGCGGTTCCGGTAAAACCGGTGACGATGCTTTTCGAAGGGATCCAAAGGATCCCCAGGCCTGCTGCAATAACAAAAAGCCCTAAGACAAAAATTCTGGGTAACCAAGTTAAGGTTCTGATTTCAATAAAGGAACGCTGCATGGCTTCTGCCGGTTGAATCCGGTTGGCTTCAAGTGCTGGAAACAGGGCGGCTATCATCGAAACGGCCAATCCCAGCACTGCCCCCTTGGCCAGACTTAATAATGAGATATGAAACTGCGTCACTGTCAGTACGAAGTAGAATCCAGAAACGGTCTGACTGACCATTTTCACAGTCAAGGTTCCCAGGAAAATTCCCAATAAGAGTCCCAGCAGGGTTCCGATGATGCTGAGTATGAGTGTTTCGGTCAGGATCTGAAGCAGCATCTCTTTACGGGTCACCCCTAGGGCCCTCAGTGTTCCAATGAGTTTTCTACGTTGGACAACAGAAAAAGATACAGTATTGTAAATCAGGAACATCCCAACCAGCAAAGCCAACATACTGAAAGCCATCAGATTGAATTCAAATGACCGTGACATCTGCTTAATCGATGTACTTCTTTTTAATGCGGGGATGATCTTGATATCTTCCGGCAATATTTTTTCAATACTTTCCAGTAACTTCGATTGATCAGCGGGAATGATCAGATCGATATGACTGATATTATCTCCCATTTCCATCAGTTCTTGGGCTGTGGAAATATCGGTATAGATCATGGCAGATAAAACTGCGTCGTTATCTCCCGAACTTTTAAGCAGTCCTCCGATTTTTACCTGAGTTTTTCTGGAACCAAAATTCAGCGTTAACATATCGCCTGGTTTCAGATGATTTTTGAGCGCTAGGCTTTCACCGATCAGTACCCTACCCGGTTCAATGAGTAAAGCCGTTAGGATATTGGTGGGGACTTTACTGGCAGAGTCCGCCAAATAACCTCTGAATCCGGTTTCAGCAAAGGGGTCAACCCCCAATAATCTCATTTTTCTTTTTTGAAGTTCATCAACAACGGTATATCCGGTGATCACAGGTGCACTATTTCGCATGCCCAACTCAGTTCTCAGTTTGACGTAGAGAGTCTGGTCGATTCCGCCATATTGGCCAATGATTTGGTGAGTGGTTTTGCCGGTGATGCTTTCGGTGGAAAGCTGAAAGGATTTTTCAACACTGGTGTTGGCGATATCGATAGAAACCACCAGAGCAACGCCCAGAGCGATGCCCAGGATATGCATGATCACCTGGAAGGGATGCCCTTTAAAATATCCGATACTGGTTTTGTGTAGTAACATTTGAATTAATTGGAAACCATTTCGAGTTGTTTATCTTTAATTTGCATTTCGAGTTGCTTATCTTTTATTTGATAGATCCTGTCAGCATATTTTAAAACATCTGCACTGTGCGTGGCTATTATGAGGGTTTTTCCGCTGTTTTTAATCAGATCATTCAGTAGTTCCATGGTGATATGGCCGGTTTTCTCGTCAAGATTACCGGTGGGTTCATCGGCCAGAATAATAGGTGGATCATGCGCCAGTGCCCGGGCAATTGCGACTCTTTGTTGCTCTCCTCCGGAAAGTCTGTCAGGCATCGTGTTTTGGCGATCAGCCAATCCCACCTGGTCAAGAATACCTATAGATCTGTCAATGGTTTCTTTCTTATCTTTTTTATCCAGTTCAGAAATAAGACAGACATTTTCCAGCACTGTCAAGGTTGGGATCAGGTTAAAAAACTGGAACACAAAGCCGATATTTTTCCGCCGAAATAACGTACGATCTCGGTCAGACATCGGGGTAATCTGGCTGTCACCAATTGAAATACTACCGGAATCCGGCAGATCAATACCTCCAATTAGATTTAAAATGGTACTTTTACCACTGCCGCTTTTGCCTAGAATAACGGAAAACTGACCCGTCGGAAAATCGATAGTAATATCAGATAGTATAGCGTGACGAATCAGTCCTTCCTGATAGGATTTATTAATGTGGTTTAAAGTGATATGCATAAAAACTCGAAATGTGCGAATGATTATATTTGTTAAAGGTTGTAATGGTGGTCACTGAAAAGGCTGAACCAAGTTGCATTAAAAGATAAAAATGTTATAAACCCTAAGACATGACGCAATATGTTGAGGATAAGGCATTAGTACCTTACCCGTTTATCTGGGCTATGGTCTGTTCAATTGTCTTTTTTTAAATATCCCTGTTCATTTTAATTCATCTGACGAGATGTTCAGACCGAAATTAAAATTTGTTTGTCCACGTTATTTATTGATAATTCTAGTATAATTGGTGCTCAATTACAATTGGAATCCTGATTATTTACTATTGATATCCCATTCTTTTCTTTCATTGTTATCCTCACGAAAACGGGGATCCCGTGTGTAAATATAAATTCTTGATAATACCTTGAATTTCCGCTTTCGCAGGAATGACAAGCGGTTATCCGAATGAAGGCTGTTTATAGTGCCTAATCATATAAAACCAAATCGCATTAGAAAGATATATCAACATTTTAATCGGTTGTTATCATGATTTATTGAATAAAGGCTTGAATTTCTCATTAACATATGATGATATATTCATATGTTAATGAGAAACATCTTGTAGAAGTACCAGTTTTAATTTTCGATAATTATCATAAGAGTCAGCTATGAACAATAATATTGCCATTGGTTTTGGCTACCTGAAAGTATTCCTGGAGGCGTGCTGGGAGATGTTGCTGGAAATGGCACCCTATATGTTTTTGGGATTTTTGATCGCAGGGTTGTTGCATATTTTTGTTAATCCCCGAATTATAAGTAAATATCTGGGAAAAGGTCGAATTAAGTCCGTGATATGGGCAGCGCTATTGGGAATTCCCTTGCCTTTATGCTCCTGTGGTGTTCTACCGACGGCTGCCGGTTTAAAAAGACAGGGAGCCAATGATGGTGCAACGATGTCATTTATGATTGCCACTCCGGAAACCGGGGTTGATTCCATGGCGGTGACTTATGCCATGATGGATCCGCTGATGACTATTTTTCGTCCGATAGCTGCTTTTATAACCGCGATAGCCGCAGGAGTGACACAGAATTTTTTTGGCAACACCTATCAGGATTCGCAGAAGGAAATTATACCCGATCTATCCTGTCGTGTTGATAATTGCTGTACGGGTATTAACTGCTCTCCGGAAGTTCATCGGCATCATCACACATTTTTCGAGAAAATCAGGGCTGCATTTAAATATGGATTTGGTGAGATACTCAATGATATTGCCAAGTGGTTGTTTTTAGGAATCGTGGTGGCCGGTTTGATCAGTGTTTTTATTCCGGAAGATGTTATTCGAACCTATTTAAGTGGTGGGATTCACTCGATGTTGATTATGCTGGTAGTGGGTATTCCCTTTTATATCTGTGCGACATCATCAACTCCAATTGCGGCGGCTTTGATTTTAAAAGGGGTCAGTCCAGGGGCAGCTTTGGTATTCCTGTTGGCTGGACCGGCGACGAATGCAGCGACTATCTCAGTGGTGTATGGGCTTTTCCGCAAGAAAGCGACATTTATTTACGTGGGAAGTATTGCTCTTTTTGCGGTTTTAATGGGTCTGACCATTGATGTGGTTTATGATTGGATGAATATTACGGCTTCATCCATTGCCGGAACTGCCGGTGAAATTGTTCCAGAGTGGATCAGTATTTCATCCGCACTGATACTGGTAGGCTTAATGACAGTCAGTATTGGTAAACAGTACTGGCGAAAATTTACAAAACAACCGGCAGCCTGCTGCAGTCATGATCACGGTGCCGGATGTAACCATGATGAAAAGCATGATCATGGGCAGGTTGAACTGCCTATGCTGAATCATGATCAAGACGAGTGCGGATGTAAGCACACCTAGCCCTTCCTCCTTCCACCAGATCCTGCTGAATTATTTCATTATCTTCTATTTAATCTATTGTCGTTAAAAAATAAACGACAATAGGGTCCTGTGTCCATTTACAAAAAACATCTCTGTATAAACAGGGCAATCGTATGAAAAACCTTCTCCTTGTCATCCCCACGAAGGCGGGGATCCAGTGCACTATCACTACTATGATTAACACCCTAGATTCCCGCCTTCGCGGGAATGACAATAATAGCAGTGATATGAAAGAAATCATGCGATTGCCCTGCTCGTATAAGAACAATTACTTGACATACAAAGAGATCTCAAATATTATCTCTTGCTTGATATGCGAAACTTACAGCTTTAAAGGGAATATCAAACCCGAGCTTCGCAATAAAAGCAATAACAGGAGAAGATATGTCGGATACAGAGACAAAAAATGAGATTGATATCAAACTACCTTTAAAATCGGTAATTTCAACTTTGATCATATTGGCGATTCTAGTGGTGCTGGCAGGAGTTTCGACCCATTTTATTCCTGCAGGTCAATATATAGACGTTGTGCAAAACGGACAAACAGTAAAAGTCTATCATCAGATTGAGCCCGCTCCGGTTCCGGTATGGAAAATTGCCTTGGCGCCTATTTTAGCGCTAACCGGAAAAAACGGTCCCAAGATCATCGTGATTTTCGCCCTGATTGTGATTTTAGGGGGAAGTTTTACCATTCTGATTAAAACGGGTGTGATTAATGAAATGTTAGCGCGGCTGGAACATTCCTTTTCTGATCGTAAAATGACTCTGCTGACAATTTGTGCCTTTAGTTGCGCATTTCTCTGTTCGACCTTTGGCATGATGGAAGAATTTCTTCCCGTATTAATTATATTTGTCCCTTTTGCGATTCGGATGGGTTGGGATGACATCACCGGTTTTGCTATTATTATATTGATGGTGGGATTTGGCTTTGCCGCAGCGACCTTCAACCCGTTTACAGTCGGGGTGGCTCAATCTCTGGCAAATCTCCCATTGTTTTCCGGTGTCTGGCTAAGAGTCATCTTTTTTATTGTGATTATTACCATCTCAATTTTATATATCATTCGCTACGCAAAGAAAATCGAAAAAGACCCGAAAAAGAGTGTGACCTATGGAGAAAGCAATCTGTCTCTGGCAAATGTGGAACTGGACTTGAAAATTGGGCAGGTTAAAAATGCCAAAGCAATTATGGGTCTGGTGTTGGGATGTATTTTGCTATTGGCGGCATCGGTAGGAATTGGCACACAAATCAAGATTGTGGGAGACCTGATCATGATTATTCTGCTGCTGGTATTTTTAATATTAGGATTTGGTGCCGGACTACTATCGGGCGCCGGAGCAAAAAATATTTGTGTTCATTTTGTGAAAGGTTTAGGTACTTTTTCTCCGGCAATCCCGGTGATTATGCTGGCATTTTCTGTCTCTTATCTGGTGGAGATCGGGTTGGTTATGGACACCATTCTTTATACCGTAGCAAATTCATTGGAAGGATTGGGCGCACATGGTGGAGCGGTGGTTCTGTTTTTCAGCCAAATGGCGATCAACTTCTTTGTTCCTTCCGGGTCAGGCCAAGCGGCATTAACGATTCCCATTCTGGCACCATTGGGTGATATTATCGGAGTTTCCAGGCAGACGGTTGTTCTCGCTTACCAGATGGGTGACGGGTTTTCAAACATGTTATGGCCGACAAATCCATTTTTGATGATTGGACTGGGGTTTGCCGGTATTCGGTATACCAAATGGATAAAATGGTCTTTACCGCTGCATCTGCTAGTTATGGCAATCTGTATCGGGTTTTTGATTTTGGCAGTGGAAATAGGGTACTGATAGGTTCTTTTTTCTCAGCATTAAAATAAAAAGATATATACCATTATCAAAATGAAAATAAAAAATAGTCCTTACAATCTGACTGAAACATTCGGATATTTTAAGCGCAACTTTTTTGGACCGGTGACCAAAAACCGTGGATTAGTTGAATACTGCCCGCAGTTTTATGAACTGAATAAGGACGTTCAGCCTCGGGTTGAAGTCGCTTTCATCGGGGATGTTATGGACATGGCCGGACGATCTCTTCACATCGGTGACGAAGTGAAAAGATTTGTTGGAAGTTGTGATTATCTGGTTGGGAATTTTGAAGCAACCCTCACAGCGGCAAAAGGTCCAATCATGGCACAGCGGCATATTCCCCAAATTTTGGATGCTTTGGAAGAATTATTTCCCTCTGAAAAAGCATTTATCAGTCTGGGAAATAATCATTCCGGAGATTTTGGTTATCAGATATGGTCTGAGTCGAAAAGACAGATTGAAGACAAGGGATTTAATGTCTTTGGCACAATGGATGTGCCCTGGGTTGATATTGAAGAAAAAATTCGAGTGGTGGGAGCAACTCAATGGACAAATCAACCGATTGACTACATTCCTAAATTAGAAAATGCTTTGCATTATCATCAACCCGGATGGGTTAACATTCTCTACCCTCATTGGGGATACGAGTTGGAGCTTTTTCCCCGTCCGGAAACTCTGGCAAGGGGTAAAGCGTTCAGTCGTACTTTTGATGCCGTGCTGGGGCATCACAGTCACATTCCTCAACCGATCGCAACAATGACGGTGGATAAGCTCACAGGAAAAGAGGATCAGATTATCGCCTTTGGTATGGGTGATTTCTGTATTCATGATAAGCTTAGGCATTATCAATTCGGTCAGATTCTTAAACTTAAAATGGGACCTGATCAAAAAGGTGATTGGAGTATAGGAACCATTGAATGGCGCTTTGTGACCTGTCAGCCGAAAACCGATCAGGTATGGGAAACTGAAATCACTTCTGATTTCCCCTATGCAACCGCTTAAAAGTTTACTTGATTATTTACTATTTACATCCTATTGGCCGTCTCAGCAAATCTTGGGTTGGATGTTGTTGCCGGACACTCAAGCACCCGATCAGATTGAATAGTTATACTGCTCTAAGGATTGTTTTTAGCATCATATCAAATTTTCCATCACTCAAGTAATTAAGTTGGTCGATACCGTTTTCCAGGGTACTTAATTCGAGTTTATCGGTCGCGGCCCATTTTTTTGTTACCGATAGATCTTTCATACCCGTTGTAAAAAGCGCGTCTTTAGCTCCAAATACATCGTCACTGGTCATCATCTCAAACAATTTTAAAGTTAGAGGCCATTGCGTGGTCAGGAAATTTTTCCCGGAGCTCTGATTAATCACCTCAGCCATCTGGTCAGGCTGCAGGCCCTTTTCAACGCCCAGATAAATCGCTTCCGCAGTTGCCAAACCGCTTGTCAGTCCCAGAATATTATTGACCAGTTTCATCGCGCTGCCGCGACCCAGTTCCCCCATATAAAAAATATTTTCTCCCATCGCTTCAAGGACAGGTTTAATCTCTTTATAGTCTGATTCATCTCCTCCGACCATAATTGCCAGTTTCCCGGCTTCGGCGTTTAATGGGGCGCCACTGACGGGAGCATCTATCAACCGAAGGTGAGTATAGCCCTTTTCCACCAGCTCTTGCTGTAATTGAACAATCTCGTCGGGGGAAATCGTGCTCATCACGACTATTTTAAAATTTGTTTTTGTAGAAAGCATATCACTGAATTCCCAAACAACTTCCCTGACCTGATCCATGTTATTGACCATTATGACCAGCAGATCTGTATCAACCAAATCCTTCAGTGAGTCACATGCCACGGCCCCAAATTCGGACAGGTTTTTGACTGCGTCCGAATTTTTATCAAAGGCTTTAACTGTAAACTGGTTTCTGATTAGGGAACGAATCATGGGGGTCCCAATAAATCCGGCCCCGACAAATCCGATGATATTTAAACCAGCTGGGATTGGATTTTTCTTTTTTTTAAGCAGGCCGATCAAATTCTGAAACCAGATAATGAGAGAGAAGTCTCCTTCAATTTTGATCTTTTTTTCAAGTATGCCGTTGAGAAACGCTTTTTTATCCTTTGAGGTCAAAACAGAAAAACCGAATTTGTCATCTGCAAAAATGATCGAAAAATCGGGCGCATTGTGCGTTGTTGGCGCTGTTTGGAATTCTCCCTGATTTAAGATGAAATGCCGGGCCGTTTTTCCGTTTTCTGTTCTAATCTGAAAAACGACATTTTTGCCGGCCGTCATTTTTTTGACAAGATCGTTTTTTTTACTTGCCCGTACAAGCATCTTTGCCAGCAGGTACAACAATATTTTAAGTTTCATGTTTGTCATTCCAATAATGTTTGGGTTATATCCAGCTAATTAGCCATTGTCTTTATTCAAGAAGTTGCTGTCTGCAACTCATTCCCAGATTCATCTCCGGTAGAAATAAAACCGGTGTTCAATTGATTACCTGGCGACGGCTATTAACAATTGATAAGAGATTGGTGCGGGAACACACAATTCAGTTTTTGATGTATGTATCTCGCAAGTCCTTTTTCAGGACTTTGCCATTATTGCTCCGAGGAAGCTCTTTGATAATGTCTACAGACTTTGGTGCTTTCACACTCCCCAGTTTATCCTTACACAGCTTGATGATCTCTTCCGCTCCAACAGTCTCGCCCGGTTTTAATTCGATCACCGCTTTAACCGCTTCACCCCAGTCATCATCGGGAACGCCAATGACAGCACAATCTTGGACAGCCGGATGGCTCCATATGACCTGCTCAACTGTTTGAGGATAGACATTGAAACCGCCTGAGATAATCATATCTTTTTTGCGGTCTGTGATATAAAGGTATCCCTCGTTATCAATATAGCCGATGTCTCCAGTGTGCAGCCATCCGTCTATAATTGTTTCGTCGGTTTTTTCAGGATCATTATAATACCCTTTCATTAAGAGATCGCCCCGAACACATATTTCTCCGGTCTTTTTACGTTTTACAATGCAATTGTCATCATCCATAATCTCAACTTGATTAAGGATTGAAGGTCGTCCGACAGATTGAAGTCTGGTGTCATCAGCCAGTTCTCCGCCGATGCCGTTCTTAAAATGCTCTTCTGGGCGCAGGTAGGAAATACTCGCCGGAGCTTCAGTTTGGCCATAACCCCCCATCATGATTGGACCAAAAAACTTAATGGATTCTTTTAGCTTATCGACCGACATAGGAGCCGCTCCATAGAACAAATATTTCACGGATGAAAAATCGACTTTTTTAAACAATTTTGCCAGCCGTCTCTTCATGGGAGATAACTCTGACAAAAGTCGGTAGATAACAGTAGGCGGTAGAAAAAACTCCGTCACCCGTTGTTTCTTTATGATATCAAAAACCAGTTTAGGCTCAGGTTTAGTCACCACCACCACTTTCCCTCCTCTTGCTGAAGTTGGTAGTGAAAGTGCCCCTGCAGTGTGGGTCATGGGGGCTGCAGCGAGATTAACCGGATATGTGTCATTCGGATAGGTGACGCTCATTAAAAAATGATTGCAAAAAGTAGCAAAAGATCTGTTGGTATTCATAACCCCCTTGGGCAAACCGGTTGTCCCGCCTGTAGGCATAATTGCTACCACATTGTCTGCATTGTACTGGATATCAGGTGTTTCGATTGACTGATCCTTGGTAAAGCTATCTAAGCTGACAGCCCCTTTTGCATTCCCATCTATACAGATCCATTTTCTTACCTTAGGCAGTTTATTCATAATTGATAAAACCTCTTTAGTAAATGTGTCTGTAAAAAAGATCACTTCGGCGTCAAACCGGTCAAGCTGGGATAAGTTCTCCTCAATTGTGTTTCTGGGATTGATCGGTATCCAAGCCAGCCCGGCTCTCCATAAAGAGAGTGTACAGGTCCATGATATCGGATGGTTATTGGACCAGATAGCGCCTTTGGTCTCTTTTTTAAATCCCTCATTTATCAGCCCATTGGCTATTCGACAGGACAGATCCCGAATCTCATTATATGTAAACTCCTGTCCATCCATCACATAGGCAACTCCTGTCGGATTAATCCGCCACCCACGATCAAAAAAATCAATAACCCCCATATTCAAGCTCCCTGTTAAATTTATTAAAAAAGGACACGCCAAAAATTATTGAATCACGTTATAAAGCAGAGTACAGCCTCGAAAACCAAAGCCGCGACGCGCACCCCTCCTATTGTCTACCAAATGGGCCTGGAATAAAGAGGGATGATTATTTAAAAAAACGGTCAGGAAACTCGCTCCAAAATGTGCATCCCCATCGCGGCTTCTTCAAAACTGATATTTCCACCACCATTTTCTGCCAGAGCCAAGCGACAGTTTTCTACCTGACGCTTTCCCGCCTCATGCCTCAACTGGGTAACTAGCTCATGAATCTGTCCCAGGCCTGAAGCACCAATGGGATGTCCCCTGGATTCCAACCCGCCGGAGGTGTTGATCGGTTGACGGCCTCCCAGTTTTGTCGCCCCGGTTTCAGCGTAAATTCCGCCTTCTCCGGGTGGGCAAAATCCCAAGGCCTCTGCTTGATGAAGTTCTCCAAATGCGGTTGCATCATGAACCTCGGCCAGGTCAATATCATTCGGTCCGATACCTGCCTTTTCATAAGCTTTGCGTGACAGGCGCGCTGCAATATCCTGCTGTTCATCCTCGATGGGTCGGCTGGTGCCGGAACCCAGTATTGACGCCAGAATTCTTACCGGTCGAGGATTTTTCGCCTTTTTTAAAAAATCCTTTGAACAGAGGATCGCCGCCGCCGCTCCATCTCCCGTTGGCGCACACATCGGAACTGTTAAAGGCCAACTTACCGGGCGGGCATTCAGTATTTCATCGACACTCATCTCCTTCTGGAATTGGGCGTATGGATTAAGTGAGCTGTGAAAGTGATTCTTGGATGCAATCATTGCCAGCTGCTTTTGGGTGGTTCCATGGGTCGCCATATGCCACCGGCAAGCACCTGAATAGATATCCATAAACACGCTCCGGTTTGTTCCACTGCCAGCGGTGTCTTCCGTGCCTGGAATATCTAGTTTGATATCCTTCAATACGTTCTGCCAGGCCTGTATTTGTTCATTTCTATTTTCAACATCGGTACCGGCCCCAAAAGACTGAAACATTTTGATCTTATCCTCATTATAGACTTTTTCAGCCCCAATGGCCAAAACACAGTCATACAAACCGGAAGCGATGCCCAACCAGGCATGATGGAACGCGGTGGCACCACTGGCACAGGCGTTTTCCACATTGGTAATGGGTAAACCTTCCAGACCCATTCCCTGTAGAGCAACCTGCCCTCTGATGCAATGTTGATCAGAGTACATTCCCCATCCCGAATTGGAAAACAACACCGCATCTAGCTTGTCAGGTGACAGATCGGCATCTGTTAAAACCCGTTCCAACGCCGCTCCGGTCAGGTATCTTATTGACCGCTCCAGATATTTGGCAAAACGTGTCATGCCAATTCCAAGAACAAACACATCCCTCATGGTTTTTCTCCGTTATTTATTTTTTCTGTTATTTTGTAAACTTTGTTTTTAACCTGCGATAAATCTGAATTACGCTCCGCCGATTTTTGCGCATTGCCCGCCGTCGACCGGTAAGTTAATAGCGGTAACGAATTTTGACTCATCTGAGGCTAGAAAGAGAGCCGCATAAGCTGTATCCCAAGCATCTCCCTGCCCTCCCTTTAATGGAACCAGGCTGTTCCGGATTGTTCTGATCTCCGCCTCTTCGATTTTAAAACCGGCTTTCCATTCTTCGATTGCCATGGGAGTATCTAGCAGTCCCATCATAATCGCATTCACCCGGATTCCTTTCTGGGAATAGTCCATAGCCAGTTGATGGGTCAGTGCGTTGACACCCGCTTTCGAAACCTTGTAAGCAATCACAGGCGTGGTACATACGGCTGCCGCTGATGAAATATTGATAATTGATCCGCTTTCCCGCTTTTCCATTTCCGGAAGGACATATTTACAGGTTAGAAACATACCCCGTAAATTCACATCCATTATCTGGTCCCAAGCCTCCGGGTTGATATTCGCGATACTGCTGTCTCCGGTACCGATTCCCACATTGTTGACAAGGATGTCTATCTGTCCATATTTTTCAACACATTTTTCAGCAATTTGACGACAATTCTCTTCCACCTTGATATCCGCCTGGAATGTAAAAGATTCACCCCCTTTTTCATCTATTAGAGATTTTGTCTCCAGAATGGAGTCCATGTTGCGGTCCACCAGCATAACCCTGGCTCCTTCCCCCGCGAAAAGAACAGCCATGGCTCTGCCGTTTCCAATTCTATCACCTGCGGTTTGACCCGCCCCTACAATTATAGCGGTTTTATTCTTCAGACGATCTCCCATTTCTTCTCCCTCCTGATTAAAAGTAATTAAAAAGTTACTGCCATTATTGAGTTCTTTTGGAAGTGCGCTATTGTGTGTCTACCTTTAGCAAACATCATGCCAGTGGGGAGGTACTATCTATGTTAATGTTATTATGAATCTTTATAAGTTTTACATCCAGTCAATACGGCGATAGTGACTTAATAGAAACAATTAGTGTCTTTTTAAGATCAGTAGATCCAGATACCGGATTTAGATGACTTTATAAGTAATTAATGTTAAAAAATCAGGCATAAAAAGCAGTTACCACGTTTTTACCCTGCCTGATAATCATTGGATGGAAAAGGAAGTATTTTTAAGAAAGGTTTGTATAACAGACTGAAAAAATGAATAAAAATAAATATATGTCTCAATAAGGTCAAAATAATGCTTGTCTTTTGCATCCAGATTTTGTTATCTCTTATTTGATTGGAAGCAAAAATATTTTTCTCTCCAACTCTTCATCCAGAAATCACAAAGAATGCGTCCTGGATATTACCCGGGCTCATAAGTTGATCATCAGGCAGGAGAACAACCAAATCGAGGAATACAGATGGCAGGTGATTATTTTGAACTGACTGAAGAGCAATGGCAGTTTCTGGCAGTATTGAAGGCATTGGGCAGATCATCTTCTATTGAGTTAATAGGAGATCTAATGCCGTTAAAGCCTGGTCCTTTGTTTGAGCTGTTAAAAATAGGAAAAAAAAATCATTTTCTTCAGCAGAAAGATGATGACTGGCTGGTTTTAGAAAAGGATCTTCCTGAACCTGTCCAAAGAAAAATCACAACAACGAACAACCAAGCGTTTTTATCCGGATTAGCAGAAAGGGTTCAGTCCAATCAATTTAAAGACAAAATTGAGCCTGAAGCATTGATTCAATTACTCGAAAAGATAGGCAAGGTAAAGGAGGCTGCTGAAATTGAATTTAAACTGGTTCAGCGGGCACAAGCGCAAAAGCAGCCTGAACAGGTCAAATATCATCTGTACCATATTATCAATCTCTTATTTGATTCCAGTCAGGATGCCGAAATCGGAAGTATGTTTGCAAATGCTGTTTTGCGGTATTCCAATATCTGCTTTTTTCTAGGTCAAAACCTAGATGAGATCGAAAAATATTTGCACCGCGCCCAGGAAGTGACAAAAGTCCTGGGCGACAAGCGGTCTCATGGTTTAATTGCCTTGCATTTTGGCCGGTTGTTTTACCTCAGGGATCGTCGGGATAACGCACTGACCTATTTATCAACTGGGTTTGAAGAGATAAAGGAATTGGGAGATGATGATATTTTGTCCCAGTCATCCGGATTTCTGGGTATCTATTTTTTCATCCAAGGGATGTATCGGGAAGCACTTGAGTATCTGGAAAAAGCGGAACAACTGTATGAGAGTTATGATGACTATATACCCACCTCTCCCTTAGCTCCATTTTTCATGGGCTTTAGCGCCGCCTACCTGGGGCAGTTTCACCGTGCCGTCGGTACCCTGGATTATCATTGGCAGTTAGCCAGGAAGCGCTCTGATCATATTCTGGCTACAGCGTTACGGGCTCAATTGGGTACGGTATTAATGGTCATGAGAAATATCAGGGAGGGCCTGCCCCATTTGGAGCAATCCCGTCAGGAGGCCTTGGCCAGCAACAATTTCATGGCTCTATACCTTAACGGGGGTGGATTTGCTTTGTACCATTTCATCGAAGGGCGCATGGAAAAGGCTTATGAGGTTTTGAAACAGACTTATTCCTATGGCATCCGTGTTGGGTTTATTCGCCAGTATTCATCACCTTGGGTACTGGAAATGCTGTATGAATTTTATCGGCTTGGATTCAAGCCGATTCCCGGGATGGGCTACCTAAGTGTGCAGACCACTATCCTCAAAGGTGTGAATATTCATCTACGAGGAGTTGTTTTGCGGTTAAAAGCAAAAGAGTTGATATCAAAAAATGACAATCGGGAACAGGTATTGAAAATTTTATCCGAAAGTGAGAAGTGTCTGGAGAAATCTGGTGACCAGATGCAGCAGGCTAAAACAATTCTGCAAATAGCGCGGTTACATCTCGACGTTCGAAATCGAAAAAGTGCCCAGCAACTCGCAAAAAAAGCGTGGGGGCTTCTGGGCCAATGTGCGGAGAAATACTTTCCGGATGAACTCAGAATACTTCTGGAGAAAACAGAAACATCCCAACATATCGATAAATATCGGGAATCCTTTCTGAAACGTTATTTTGTTATGTGGGAAGAGCTTTTCCCTGTCCAGGAACCAGAGGAGATGATGGCACGGGTGGTGAGGTCAACCAATCGTTTGTTTGGTGCTGAACGGGGCGGATTGTTCTGGTTCACAGACAGTAAATTCACTCATACACCCGAACTCAGGGCCGCATTTAACCTGAGTTCACAGCAAGTTGAAACGCCCGAATTTAAACCCAACCTCCAAGTTGTGCTTGATTCGTTCAAAAAAAAGGAACCGTTAGTCGTTCGTCAGAAGCAGACCGGTGATCAGGCATCCGTACCGCAGGCCCATTCGATACTCTGCATTCCAATTGAAATTCAAAGCAAAATCCAGGGAATTTTATATTATGATAATTCATATTTGGATGATGCCTTTGATTTTTTAAACATCTCTACCATGCAGCAGATGGCCCATCACAACAGTATCATTATTGAACGATTAACCGATTATCTGACAACAAAAAAACAAAACCGGATGATTGCGACTCAAAAGGCGTTCAGCACCAGTCTCTCTGAAACCAGGGAGCTAATTGGGGAGTCAGGTGTTATGAAAAAGCTGCGAAAACAGGCAGACAAAGCTGCCATGTCTGATTCGACGGTCTTGATTCTGGGGGAATCCGGTACCGGAAAGGAGCTGCTGGCAGAAAGAGTTAGGCAAAAAAGCCGGCGCTCAGATCAACCCCTGGTCATTGTCGATGTAACCACAATTCCTGAAAACCTGTTTGAGAGTGAACTGTTTGGCCATGAAAAGGGCGCTTTTACAGGGGCTGATCGCAGAAAAATTGGTTATGTTGAGCTGGCCCATTCTGGAACCCTGTTTCTGGATGAAGTCGGAGAACTTCCCTTGCTGATCCAATCTCGACTGCTCAGGGTACTGCAGGAGAAAACCTTTTCCAGGGTCGGGGGCACCCGCAGTTTAAAATCGGATTTCAGACTGGTGGCAGCCACCAATCGTGACCTGGCCAAGGAGGTTGAGGCTAGACGATTTCGTGAGGATCTCTACTACCGTTTGAATGTGGTTCCCCTGGAGCTTCCCCCCTTGAAAAAAAGAGGGCAGGATATATTATTATTGACCCGGCATTTTATCGAAGTGTTCAAACGGAAACACGGGTATGAAGATCTGCGGTTGACCCATGATGATGAAAACGCTATTCTCAAATACCAGTGGCCGGGTAATGTCAGAGAATTACAGAATGTGATTGAAAGAGCTGTGATTCTATCCCATGGTCAACAGTTGGAACTGAATATCCCCAATTCAAAGTTAGTTCCGGGAGAAGACCTGATCAGTGATCGACCTAGCCTGGATGAGCTTCAACGGCGATATATCCATCTGGTTCTGAATTCCACTGGCGGAAAAGTCGGCGGCCCTGATGGTGCGTCATCAATCCTGGGGATGAAACGAACCAGTCTCTACTCCAGAATGAGGGCTTTGAATATGAAACCCCGGTAAATCCACTTATCTACAACCATGCTAAAAGATCCCAATACCAAATCAATGCTCAATGCCGTTAAAATTTATTTTACCAAATTTGAAATATTTGTACTATGGGTGGTGTACAATACATAGAAGATCAAGTTCCGGGTCCCGATGCATTCAGTGGCAGAATATTGGAGGATTCGCACATCAGCCGGTATTTATCCAATATGGTATTTGGAAAAAATAATAGGCCTAAATTGAATTCAAAAAGTACTGAGATATGACTATGAAACGACGTACTTTTTTAAAAAATGGTTCTTCCATGATAGCGCTTGCTGGCTCAGCGGGTCTAGCTTTACCTTTTATATCCAAGTTTTCTAAAACAGCAAATGCTCAAAGTATTGAGACACTTTTGCCAATCCCAAAGCTATTAGAAAATCTTGACAAGAGTGGAGAAACGACGACCTTTGATATGGATGTTCGGCAAGGGAAGGTTGAATTTTTTCGCGGAAAGCAGACCTCAACACTCGGATACAATGGTAATTTTTTGGGACCGACGATTCGTGTAAGGAATGGACAGCGTTTTCGGCTTCGCTTAAAGAATAGACTATCAGAAATAACAACTCTGCATTGGCATGGTTTGCATGTCCCTGCAATTTGGGATGGTGGTCCCCGCCAGCCTATCAGCAAGGGAGCTGAATGGAAGCCAGAGTTTATGATCAAACAGGAGGCCGCCACTCTCTGGTATCATCCACATGCGATGGGAATCACCGGGAGTCAGGTTTACAGAGGACTAGCGGGGTTGTTTTTAATCGAAGATGAGGTCTCAGACAGGTTGGATATCCCCAAAACTTACGGTGTGGATGATATCCCGCTGGTAATTCAGGATCGACGATTTTTTAAAGATGGACAATTTGCCTATGTCCAATCCATGCATGATATTATCAATGGTGTTATTGGAAATTATCTCTTGGTAAACGGAGCTCTACAGTCAACCTTGAAGATTCAAAGCGGATTAGTACGCCTGCGGATTCTGAATGGATCTAATTCATCGATTTACCGGGTATCCTTCAGTGATAATCGGTCATTTCAAATTATCGCTTCTGATGGCGGTTTTCTGGAACGCCCGGTAAAGATGAATTCGATCCTACTTTCAGCAGGCGAAAGATCTGAGGTGCTGGTTGATTTTTCTGACTTGAAAAACTTGGGCGGCATTAACCTTCGCGTTGACCAGATTCAAGGTAAACAATTTAATGCAATGCAGATTCGGGTAGGTGAGCTGAATGATGCAAAGTATACAATACCAGCAGTACTGCGTCAGTTTGATAGGATTGACGAATCCAGTTCCAATCGCATTCGCAAGTTCGCTATGGAAACCATGGGTGGTGGAATGGGTATGATGGGAGGGAGACTGACTATCAACGGAAAAAGGATGGATATCAACCGAATTGACGAACGAATAAAAGCTGGAACAACGGAAATTTGGGAGATCAGCAATCGTTCAGGAATGATGATGAGCATGCCCCACTCAATGCACTTGCATGATGTCCAATTTCAAATTCTTTCCAGAAATGGAAAACCCCCTAAACCACATGAACGAGGGCGTAAGGATACTGTCCTGATTCTACCGGGTCAGTCCGTCCGGATTATCATTCGATTTGGGGAATATAAAGGGGTTTACATGTATCACTGCCATCTGCTTGAGCATGAAGATGATGGTATGATGGGACAGTTTGAAATAATTTAAAAAGAGGGTTGCCCGTTTTATTCTGAGGCCTATGAAGAGAGATAAGATTCATTACTACTATAAATACCCATAAAAGTGAACGCCAATTGATGGACTTAAAGTGTCGACCCGAATATTTCGTTCAAGTTCAATCCGTCTTCCTGCGGCTTCTAAAGCCAATCCAATCTTGCTGAATTTTATCTCCCATCCTAAACCAAGATAACCACCGGTTCCAATTAATTTTCCAGCGGAGCCTTGGGTATTCAAGCTATTACTGGACAAACCGATGCGAGTAAATAATCCGCCTTCTCCCGGACTAAAATAGATCTTGCTTTCGATTCCAACCTTTGTCAGGTTCATATCTTCCCCAAAATCTGGTATGTCAGGCTCTTCACTATTATTAATAAATAGGACGCTATATGATAGACCGATGGAGAACCGGTAAGGATCTTCCAGCCAGATATTAATATTAGGACCAATTCCCCCGTAATTATATTCACGGTTCAGGTTTTTATACTGAATCCATACCCGATCGAAATGTTCACGTGCTCTTATTTTTATAGTGGTTTCGGCTGTTAGCGTATCAAAGTAGCAAGCAACCAGTAAGAAAATAGCAAAAATAAAGATACCTCGTTTCAACTTGGCTGGTTTTGTCATGGGAAACTATTGACCGTCTTAAAGATTTGTCTGAAAATTAATTTGGCGAAGTCATTCTATTCATCATTTTAGGATGTTTTCTCATATCCTGCATATGCATTGTCTTATTTTGATGCATCATTGGCATATGATGATAGTAACGTTGCGCATTTACTGGGTGACAGAAATTCATATTATTTCCTTTGAACAACCCCTTATCTACTGATCCTACGATTCGTATAAACTGTCCTTTTTCGACTGCCTGACCTTCAGGCAGTTTGACTTTAATCGTTCTGCCGTTTGGATCTACAATCCAGACAAAACCGTCACTTAGTTTTTCAACCTGTCCCATGTTGAAATTGGGGTGTTTGACCTGATAACGGGCTCTTTCTTTATAAAACCAGCTAATCAGAGGCCAGTCTATTTTACCAGTCGTTAGGGTCTTCTGGATTCGTTTATTTACATTTGTCGCCGCCAAAGCGGCCCCACCTAAACCCGTAATCAAATAACTGCTGATAATTACAGCTGCTACGCCTTTTTTAAACACTTTCGATACCCACATCATCCGGGATGCCAATGCGACAACCAGCACAGTGGGTATGATCAGGTCAAAAGGGATATAACCAAAAATATCAGATAGAAACTGGGTGCCAAATGACAAAAGTTCCAGGCTACCATTCATCTGGATTTCAAACAGGATACTGTTAAACGTGAGTAGGCTCAACAGCAAAAGGAGGCATGCGATAGTAAAACTGCCCAGCCCCACACGTGTTCGGGTCTGCAATCCGATAGATTTAGCTTCTAATTGACTAATTTCAGACATAACACGGGTGCTAAAATTCGGTGGCAATTCCGGAACTGGTGGTTTAGCTGATTTTAGTATCTCTTCAAATTTATTCACGTTTTTATCCATAATTTAGCAGATTGTCTAAAAAGACAGGTAAAAACCATCATTGCTGTAATACCATATTGTTTGAGAATATTTTGAAGCTTCATTCGTCCTCTTCTTAAAAGAGTTCCTACAGAATTAGTTGATGTGTTTAAAATCTTCGCTATTTCCTGATAGGACTTTTCCTCAAAATAGTGAAGCACTATCACTTCTCTATACTTGGTTTTAAGTTTATCCAACGCTTTTTGGATCAAAATTGTCTGTTCCTCCTGCTTCATATTCTGATTTTCATCAGCAGAAGCAATGTTGTCCCACTGCTCATCTTTCAGCTTGGATTCCTTTTTCCGAGATATGGTTCTGAGATGGTTGGCCGCCTCATTGTGGGCAATACGAAATATCCAGGGTTGCAATGGTCTATGCAGAGCAACACTGCCCAAATTCTTGTATACTTTTACAAAAACTGACTGTGTAACCTCCTCCGCAGCATCTCGATTCTCATATAGAAACCGGTATAGATATGAAAACACTTTCTGCTGATAGCGTTCCATCAACGGCTTGAAATCCGCTTGATTGCCAGCTAGAACAGATTTAATTAATTCTGTATCTGAAAATCCTGTGGGTATCATTTTTTAAGAAGTCGAGAATAGTATTGCTATATTTAGATTCCATTTAGATAATGCTATTCATCAACCTTAATAATCCCCTTTGATTCAGTCAATATATTAGTAAAAAGTAATGGATTATTATTCTTCACCGTTTTGAATCTGGAATACGACAACAAAAATGGGGCTCAGATCTTATATTTTGTGCTTCGTTCTCTTCGATAAAGAGTATCAATCAGAACTTAATATACTCATCGTCCGATAGCCCCGTTTCAATATTGATGATTAGTAACGATTCTTTACTGATTATTACACCAACTCATGGCTTATTATTTCGTATTTATCAATTGATGTTTAATTACGTGGGATGGTTTATTAACATAAAAAGAAATTTGATTAATTTATAATAGCTTCTATTTGAATTAATCCGAAGAATAACATTAGTGGAATTGGTGAGCTAGCAATAGCAATCGTAACAATAAATCCTTTCCAGGAAAAGGACCGATTCATACCGCATAATAAAGCAATACCTCCACCTCCTCCAATCAGAGTATTTCCAGGTAGATTAATCAGAATTGCAAGAAGGAAATAATGAGATTTTGCTATGAATTGATTAGATTTATATTTGAAAATTGCGGGAGGTATTTTATTTCTGATTCTCTTTTTTGTCCATTCAATTCGTCTTTTAAGATTTTCTTTTAATTTTTGAATATCCAAACCAGTTGTAAACCATGAATCCTCAAACCACCTGCCTATGGAAAATGATAGACACAAACCGATCAGAGTTAATAAATAAATCATGATTATCATCTCTTTTCCAAATAATAGAATCACCATCCATGCGAGCTCTACTCCGGGAAAAAAAGGTATACTTAAGAGCAGTAAATAAACAATCCCTGCGATCAAGGCCGCTTTCCATCCTAGATTTCCTCTTAACCAGGCCATAAGGTCTTTAATATCCCCTGTGTGATAAAGATAGAGGTGCCTAATCAGAATTAGCACTAAAATGATAGTTATAATAATCCAGATTTTTCTTTTCATTGAAAAACAACTAATGTCGATTTTTTCATTATTATTTTGGAAGTAGGATAATAAACGGGCTACCTTTGCTAAGCTCCCTTTCCACCTTTATATTCCCTTTGTGTTTTTTAATAATTCAACTTTTTTAGCAAATCTTTGCGGGGAAAGTTGAATATTTTATATAGCTCTAATTCCAGTACATGTGATGGTATCCTTGGTTTTTATCATTATGATGATAAAAACCATTCCGATTTGAATGATGAAATAGTTCACATCCAGAAAGTGTAAGAAGGGATATAAATAGAATTAGTAGTATCAGCGGTCTTTTCATTTTTAACCTCTAAATAGGGTTTCGTTAAAATTAGAAAAAATTTAGTAATAAAGATTATAATATTTCTGTTAATAATTTTTTGATGTTTAGTATCTTTATACGCTAATACACCAATTCAAAAAAAATATTTCATTTATTTTTGAGTTGGTAATCAAAATTGAACCTTATGGATACTCAATGAATAAATCTAATTTTGAAGGCTGTGATAAACTTTCGTAAAACTAGACAGATACCTCTTATCAAATTTTTTTAACTGACGCCTTAAGTGATTTGATTTTGAGAGATTTTGGTTATCTGACAAAAAAGCCATTGAATAGTGACAACTAAAGTTGATTGATAAATTATTGTCGATAATTAGTATTAATTTTTTTTTTTGAAATATTTACCCCTAAGGGGTGTATTACTTTACAACAAAGCAAGATTAATTAAAAATAGCTAAATAATAAAATCAGGAGAATAAAATGAAAAAGTTGATGTTTGTGGCCCTTTCAATGGTTGTGTCCAGTATGGTATTTGCGCACGGTGGTGATTTTCAAAATCGCCAAAATCCGGATAACACGGGTTTTTGGGATGAAATGAATGATACGCATAATGTCATGCATAATACTTCAATTTCAGAAAAACGTTCTGAGAATGGCATCACCTTTGAAGTCACTTCAAAATCCGATGCAACGATTGAGTCCATAAAAAAGAGGTTTGTGGATGATCAAACCCAAATGGAAAGCTATTTCAAAGAGGTTGATGTGACAGTGAATACCTTGGATAGAGGATTTGAAATCACTTTGGAGTCTAATAATAAAAAAACTGTTGCTAAACTCCAATCGAACGGCAAAAACATGATCTATCGATACCTTCATAGCAGAAATGGAAGATTTGGTAGCCATATGGGGAATCATCATGGTGGGCACGGATCCGGAATGATGCATGGATGGGGCAATCAAAATGAAATGGGCCCTGGAATGATGTTTTGGGATAGAGATGGCAGCCAAAATGATTCTGAATCATACAATAGACGTTATGATCACATGAGATATAATTATGATATGATGTAGGGACGGTATGAATAAAAGTCAGTGAGCCTTTTAAAAAAGGCTCACTGATAAATTGATTATTTGATCATGCGCTTTAAGATATATTTTTTAAATTAGGAGATTTAGATGAAATATAAACTTATAGGATTACTCTTTTTACTTTCCCTTAGTCCGATTGTAGCTTTTGCTCACAGTTATGGTGAAGAAGATTGGACTAACCATATGGGTTTCATGGGAACTAACTGGAGTCATCATATGGGATTCATGGGAGGTGGTTGGATGATGATAATTTGGATTGGGCTGCTAATTTTAGTAATTATTTCAGTTGTAAAATGGGTTGTAACTCCGAAAAGGGCGTTAGCTAGTACGAGAGATGCGTTTGGTATCCTGGCTGAAAGATATGCTAAAGGAGAATTATCTCAATCGGAGTTTATTAAAATGAAAAAACAACTAAAATAAGGGGATTGCCATCGTGGGTACTGTCTTTTGAAATGATAAGAATCCAAAGATCAGCTCTTATCCAATAACCCACAGATAACAATATGAAAATAAAAAAAAAGTGGTGGGCGATTGTAACTCTGACGACAATCGAGTATGATGATGTTTAATCAGGGCATATCTTAGCTTCTATTATTGTTGTTTTTGGTATTGCGTTGTTCGCACTTCCAACAGGGATATTAGGGGCCGGTTTTGTTGATGAAATAAAAAAAACCAAGGAGGCATCATTAGCAGATTCAAGAGCACAAGAGATGGAAGATCTGATTAATAGCGGATCCACCTTACCTGGCGTATTCATCATGACACTGGGATGGTCATTTTTGTTCTGAATTGTAACGCTTCATTAGTTGATCTGAATACATCTTTCTCTGTTTTTAGGCTGGTTAGAATGTTGCACAAATATCAAATTATAGTTATGTAGTATCGCCGAATTCACTATATTTTTATTTCGGTATTTTAAAAAACCATCGTTTAAGAGAACAAAAAAATGTTAAACAATCAGGATCATTTTTCTCTGAACTTGAATGTCAGAGGGCTTAAAAAGTCTGCAACGCTTGCAATTAATGATTTATCAAATGAACTCATCAGACAGAATAAAAACATTTATCGTCTGGGTCTGGGCCAGTCTCCCTTTCCTGTTCCTCCGGTTGTTGTCGAAGCGTTAAGACAAAATGCGCATCAGAAAGACTATTTACCCGTTCAAGGACTCAGAGAATTGCGTGAGGCTGTGGCTGAATATCATAGTAAAAATGATGGAACGATAAATAGCTTGGATGGTGTATTGATTGGCCCTGGTTCAAAAGAATTGATGTTTTTGCTACAGATCTCCTACTATGGTGATCTGGTTGTTCCCACACCGTGTTGGGTCTCTTATTCTCCGCAAGCTCAGATTATTGGTCGAAGAGTTGTACGTATTCCTACGGATTACAAGCATGGATGGCGACTTCAGCCTGAAATGTTTCAGCAACTCTGTGAGGAAGACCCCGGTCGACCTCGTCTGGTCATCTTGAATTATCCTGGTAACCCCGACGGTGGTACCTATTCTGCGGATACACTCAAAGAGCTGGCTGAAATTGCTCGTAAGTATGATGTGATTATATTATCTGACGAGATATATGGGAAGCTATGTCACAAAGGTGAGCATATATCAATTGCCCGATATTATCCGGAAGGAACCATCATCAGTTCCGGTCTTTCAAAGTGGTGTGGTGCAGGAGGTTGGCGACTGGGAACCTTTATGTTCCCCTCTTCGCTGATGTGGTTGCAGGACGCCATGTCATCTGTGGGAAGTGAAACGTTTACTTCTACCAGCGCACCGATCCAACATGCCGCTGTCAGAGCATTTAAGGGAGGGGTGACTATTGAGCGTTATCTGGCCCATAGTCGCAGAATTCTATCAAAATTGGGAAACTGGTGTGCCCAAAAGTTGGAATCCTCTGGTGCCAGAGTTACAAAACCCACTGGTGGTTTTTACCTTTTTCCGGATTTTTTTCCTATTTCAGAAAAACTCTCCACGCATGGAATTACAACATCGAATCAACTCTATGAAAAATCACTCAACGAAATCGGTGTGGCGTTTCTTCCGGGAAGTGAGTTTGGACGACCAAAAACTGAATTGACTGCCCGTCTGGCATATGTTGATTTTGACGGGGCCAGAGCTTTGGCCGCCAGCGAACAGGTTCCGCTTGATCATGAACTTGATGATGACTTTATCCATACCTATTGTTACAACACCGTTACAGCTATCAGCAAACTTTGTGAATGGCTGGATGCTATGTAAGGAGGGGACGTTGTTTGAAAGTTTAATTTAAACAACGTCCCTTTTTTCCTTTGCAAATTATTTATCTGTCTGGGTATAAGTTGGATCTTCAATATTAGTATTACAGCATAGATTGAAGAGGGAGAGATTCAAGCTGTTTTTTCATTGGTTTCAATCGCTGAAGCCATGAATGGACCGACAAAAAAGAGATTTGCCATTACTCTTTTTATAATTTTGGCACACCTTTGTAATAGGCTGTTTTACCATCTAGGGATTTCCAGAACATGTCGGCCTGCTTTTGAAACTGATCCTGAGAAATCCCAGGGTCAGCAACTTTCTCCATTAATGTCAAATCAATTTTTCCTTCTTCAACTGCTGCTTTACCAGATTGAATACAAGTCTCTTCAAGGAGACGTCGTCGTTCCTGGTAAACGGGTTGAGAAATAAGCTCAGAAGCCAGGCAGATAAAACTCAGCCATTAATGATTCATTTTCTGAGTGGTGGCAAAGGTTCCTGAAAATATTTGAGATACCATCAAAATTTCCCTTGACCTCAGGAAAACAACAGGCAGAGAAGATGACTATACCCTGCTCTCTGGCTTCTGAATTCCGCATAGGATGATATGTTGTTCCTTCTTTTTTCAGCATATAGGGTTTCATTTTTGGGATGGAACGATCCAACGTGTATGTTGTTTCTCCTTTTCAACGAAGTTTACCTTCACATAACGTACACTCTTGCACTCTTTACATTCAATACGTTGTTGATAAAAAGCGACAAAAGTAGGCTTGTTTCCAATCGGTACAGAACGTATCTTACGATAACGTTTTCCTCGGCGTTTTACTTTGCTGCTGCTGCAAACAGAGCACCTTAGATTATGCTTGTCCTGACTCAAATTGAATGTTATTTCTCCATTAGAATAATCAGTGTTTTGTAACTGAAATCCTGAAACTCCAAAACCGTGAAACTTTAAGCTGGTTGTTGACATTTGACCTCCTGAATTATGTTTGGAATTCAGAATACATATCTCACGCCAAACATTGAACTAAGTACCAACTAACCGTATGAACCGAATTTTCTGAATGGTGTCCTACCAGGCGGGTTTGTTCCAGAATTTGAAGATTTTTAAGAAAAAGAGCATGACCACGAATGTTCCAGCATGCACCAACAGGCCTGTGAAAGCGCCAAAATCGGGCAGTGGATAACCAACAAAAGAAAGATGAAGGCCAAAAAAGAGACAGAAAATATTCATCAGACCCATTTCCATTGCCACCGGAGATTTAAACTCAGGATCGACGATCCTGAGCAGTAGTAGTCCCGTCGCTGCGGTTCCAGTGCAATAGCCCAACATGGCCAGAGTTCTTTCCAGAGGATACCCTCCGTTTCGTTTCCCAAAATAGGTGGCAATCAAGAATGTAAAAGCCGCTGCAACAGTACAGATCAAGCTGATGGGAATGATATAATGCCAAATAATTCCGATCTGTACAGCCATCATGGTCGCAACAATCATAAAATCTACTGTCGTTCCGGTGATGCGCCGTTGGACGTTGTTGTCTATGGTAAAAACGATCTTGAATTTGGCCAGGATCAAGCGAACGATGATGGCATTGAGCATGCCCCAAAAGAATGTCAGACCATAGCCCATTGGTTTGAATACCTTAGGGAAAAGGTCGGTGATATATCCAGCTTCGATAAAGGTCACAAAATAGATTGCCAGGATGATAGCCAATTGGAAAGCGAAAGTGTCGATATTGGCCGCGTGGGTTGTCTGCTTGCCAGCGACGATTCCTTCATCCTTCAGCGCAATCCCCACTCGGAAATCGTCAGGAATATTTCCAGAGGCGTGGGTGGCAATCCCCTTTTTTAAGCCCCAATTAGCCAAGGGAACTCCAAAAGCAGCTGCTATAAAAAAACCAACCGCCGCAAAGGTCAAGCCAATGGAAACAGCGTCCGGAATTTTGTAAGAAGACTCCCAGACCGCCGCCAGGTTTACCGCCTGACCTGGCCCTTGGGTGAATCCAACGCCAACGAGCGCACCGACACCTTCCCAGATTGGGTCCATCACTTGGTTGAGACCATAGAGAATTCCGATGCCTGTGATTGATTGAATATTGGCGCACATAATGAAAATGAGAGCCATCCAGATTGCGCCCCGAAAGATCACTTTTCGAGAAGCGCCATCCCCATTTTTTGAATCAGTTCCTGTAAGACCGATGGAAATAAAGCCGATCGTAAAGAGGTGAAGTGCGATGACAGTGAAGGTATCATGGCTAACATTGACCCCTCCCGCACTGATCACGATGAAACCGATGACACCACCGATCAGGGAGGCCGGGAAAAGCAAGGTTTGAAAAAGTTTGATTTTTGCTCTGAGTATGACCCCCAACAGCAGCATAATGGAAATCCAGCCAAGGGGTCCAAATAACGGCATAAAGGTTTTTGCTAGCAACATAACACTCCTTTTTTTGGTATTGTGTAAAAAATATCCTATCTATTCAGTATATGCAAAGTTTTCAGTATATGTCCAGGGTAATGATGTCCAGCCGATCTTGGACGGCTAATCTGTAGAAGATAGCTGGTTTCTCAGGTCTCGCTTGAGAATTTTACCGACGCCGCTGACAGGCAGGCTTCCAACTATGTGTACCTCCCGAATCTTCTTGTAGGCAGCAACCTGGGTGTTTACAAAATCTATCAACTCTTGATTTGTTATCTCTGCACCTTGGATAAGTTTAACAAAAGCGACCGGAATTTCGCCGGCGTTCTGATCCTGCTTACCCACCACCGCACAGTCTTCAACAGCTGGATGTTTGAATATCTTCTCTTCCAGTTCCCTGGGGTAAACATTATACCCCTTGTAGATGATCATATCTTTAAGACGGTCCGTAATGAATAAATATCCATCATCGTCTATCAGGCCAATATCACCGGTACTGAGCCACCCATCCTTTAAAACAGCGGCTGTTGCCTCTGGATTATTGTAGTATCCGTTCATGACCTGGGGCCCCTGGATACATATTTCACCAGCTTCATTGGCTGGCAGTTCCTCTCTGCTCTGTATATCAATGACTTTTATTGCCGTATCAAAGATGGGAAGGCCAACCGAGCCCGCTTTCGCGCCATTTTGGGGGTTCATCGTGGCCTGTCCGGTGCACTCCGTTAGACCGTAACCCTCATTAATACACTGGATGGAAAATTTGTCCGTCAGTTTCTGGATGAGGCTGGTCCCCAGTGGAGCTGCTCCGGAACCTGCATATTTGATAGATGTCAGGTCATAGGCATCGAAATCCGGATGATTGATCAAGGGAATGTAGAGTTGAGGAGATCCACCAATATAAGTGACCTGGTATTTGACAATACAATCCATGAACTCTTTTGAGTCAAATCTTGGCAAGACCACCATTGTAGAGCCTTGAAAGACTGGGGAATTTAGAAAAAAAATAACTCCCAAAGCATGAAACCAAGGGGCGATAGCGATGACCGTCTCTTTATCGGGAATGAGGGGCATCACTTGGAGATCGGCGTTTTCTGGAAATCGGCGAATCCAGGTCCCATCTTCTGCCTCTTCCAAAATCCCTCCCCCACTGGACGTGTTCCCATTTTGAATCACATTTGCGATAACATTAGCATGGGTCAACATGACACCTTTGGAACGACCTGTTGTTCCCCCCGTGTATGCTAAATGGGCCAAATCACTATCCACATCGATCTCAACCGTGTCGGTGTGAGGTTCGTTATCCCTGAGCAGCTGGAGCATATCCAGTGTGTCGGAGATATCGTTCCTTTTCAGAGGGCTCAGTATCTGAGTGATTGGAGTGAAGCAATCAACAATGCTGGAGGTGATTATGGTTTTTACCTGAGTTTTCGGAATGATTGATGATATTCCCGGGTATAGTAAATCAAGGGAGACCAGAACCTTCGCACCACAGTCATTAAGCTGGCTTTCAGCTTCATCAGGAGTGAGCATTGGGCTCAAAGGTGTGAATACAGCACCGATCTTGATCATTCCGAAATAAGCAATGGCAAACTGCGGACAATTGATCAGATGCAGTGCAACGCGATCCCCCTTTTGTAAACCCAGGTTGACCAGTGCAGAGGCAAAACGGTCGGCCAGCATTTTTAGTTCCTGATACGTCAGCTCCATACCTTTAAAAATCAAAGCTATCCGTTCAGGAACCCGGTTGACTGTTTGTTCCAGATTATAATAAATGGACCTTTTAGGATAATTCTGTGTTCTTGGCCAACTCTCAGGCCAAGCATAGTGTTTCTTTTCCATACCATCTCCTTTGTTTTTCTATAACTATCAAAACTAACGCGTATAGAACCTAACAGGCTCTTATTGATTGTGACCTAATGTTTCAGCTGATGAGACGCATCAAATACGCACGAGGCTTTTCGTAGCATTTGTGTGAAAAAATCGACCAAACCTAATGAGGCATGTGGTTGACTCTCTCAACTTTTTTTTGTGCAAAAACCGGGGATGTGGTCATACCTGTGATCAGGAATACTCCCCCACCAAAAAAAATATTAAATTCATATTCCAAGTTCTTTTTTTCATTTCCATATCCTCATTTTTGAGTTGAAAACTCTAACCTTTTCACTAAGAAAGCCTCATGGTCAGAATCGCTTAATAACGAGCCGGAAAGCTGGTTTCCCCCAACATTCGCATCCAGTAGATGGGGTAACATCGAAAAAATAACTATTCCAGAATATCGTTTAACTCCAGTGCACTCATAGCCGCCAATTCGGTTCCGATTCTCCCCCCCCCCACCTGCCTCGGCACCCACAATATAAAGACTGTCGATTGGTGTTTGTTGTTTGAGGCGTTTGTTACCAACCTGATCGACTGTTTGTGACATACCAATGACAGCACCGTTTTCACCCATGAGTTTATCGACGGTTTCAGGTTTTGTTTCTTCAATGAACAGCACCTGATCTTCAATATCCGGGAATATATCTTTCACAGAAGAGATGACTGAGTGTCGCCATGCATCCCCGTCGGGTTCTACGACCGGAAAAGAACCGGCAATGATCAATTGATGTCCAACTGTGGCCGTACTTGGATCTAGATTTGAGATAATCGGCATCATCAGGTTCACCTTCTCCGGCACTTTCCTGTTTTCAACCTTTTCAAGGTACTCGGTAGCATTTGAGTGCCAGATATGCATGATGAATTTTTCGTCCGTTATCTTTTGCTTAAGCGCAAATTTGAGAAGGTATGCGCCCGCTGAAAACTCTATTTCCTTTATTTTTTTTACATACGAATCTGGAAAATGCTGCTCAGCACTTTTTTCAGTTGTTAACATTATATTATCCACAAAATGAGTTTTCAAACCTAGCAACCTTCCCACCTTTGAAAGAGGTCGTGGGGTATATTAAAAAAGTCCAATAGCTTTCCCACTGTCTGGTCGATAATATCCTCTATGGTTTGCGGTCGGTGATAAAATGCCGGAAATGGTGGCAGAATGTGTGCCCCTAAGTCGGCCGCTTCCAACATCAATTTCAGGTGCCCTTTGTGAAGAGGTGTTTCCCTGACAACCAGTGCCAGTTTTCGCTTTTCTTTCAGCATGACATCAGCAGCCCGTACAATCAGGTTGTCATTATAAGAATGAGCAATCCCCGATAGTGATTTGACAGTGCAAGGTACAACCATCATCCCGTCATTTAAAAAGGAACCACTGGCAACGGGTGCTGCCATATTGTGATCATCATGCAGATAATCGGCGAGACCCACCACATCTGAAACAGCTTCGTCTGTTTCGATCTCGATATTTCGTTTTGCCGCATCGGACAATATCAAATGTGTTTCGATATCTGTTTCTTTTAAATGTATGAGAGTGCGAATACCATAAATAACGCCACTCGCACCCGTCATGCCGATAACGATTCTTTGTTTCATGGAAAACTCCTTTATGGTTTACCGAGCCCGTCACTTTCCCAGTTTTCAAGTACCCGTTTCATAATATCTTCATCCATCACAACTTGTCCTGGTCGCTCACGGGTGTAGTTCTCTTCTTTCCATTTGCGAGTTGCATCAATACCGAGTCTGGCTCCCTCACCCCGGGGTGACAAAGCCGGATGTTCCAGGTCCTGTTCGACCATATCCGAAATCAGTAGATCCTGGTCGGCCCGAGTGTGCATGGAGAAAGCCCATATCACTTCAGACAGATTATGAACATCAATGTCCTCATCCACAATGATAACATTGGAAATAAATTTGGATTGACCATGTGCTTTCCAGATCCGTTTAATCATCTCCTGCCCCTGATAAGCCCTTTCTTTTTTAATAGAGATGGTCATCAGGTAAAGGGAAGCACCTTCGGTCGCAAAACTCATATCGACAATATTTGTGTCCATTGCATTCTGGATGGCCATACTGATCCTTTCTGCTGCCTTGGACATATAGTGTATCTCAGTTACTGGCTTTCCAGTGGTAGCCATGTGCCAGATCGGGTCTTTTCGAGTAGTTATCTTTTGAATCTCAAATACAGGCGTCTGCTTCGGCGGAGAATAGTACCCGTGAAATTCACCAAACGGTCCTTCATCAGCTCGAACGTTCGGTTTAATTACACCTTCCATAACAATTTCAGCTCCAGCCGGCACGGGTAGATCGGAAAGCTCCGCTTTTACAACTTCAAGCCTTTCCCCCTTCAGCAATCCGGTAAATAAAAATTCGTCTAACGGGGGGTGAAGGCTAAAACAACCGGATGCCGCAAGTCCGGGATCGCATCCCACCACCACCACCACCGGCAGCTCCTCCCCCATCTTTTCAGCTGTCTGCCAATGATTATTACCATGTTTTTGGGGTAGCCAATGCATGCATGTTTTATTTTTATCCAGGTACATCATACGGTAGGTCCCGGCATTCAATTCTCCGGATTTGGGATCACGGGTAATAATCAAGGGCATGGTTACAAACCTGTCTCCATCCTCGGGCCAGAGTTTGGTTAATGGGAACTTTCCAATATCAATTTCATCGCCTTCATAAATCACCTCCTTACATGGTGCGTCTTTCACCTCTACCGGGTGATAGGGTAGGAATCCCGGATACTTTTTCAGCCTGTCTTTTAGTGGTGCGTACATGAATGATTCCTCAAGCATTGCCTCGAGAGCAGAATCAAGCGCATTGCCCATGTTACTAAATCCGATTTTCATTTTGTCGCAGGCATTACTGAAGAAGTTTTCAGTCGCAAAACTCCATGCAACCCGCTGGTGACTGCCGTACAAGTTACCCAGTACCGGCATGTCCGATCCCTTCACGTTTTCAAAGATCACTGCTGGCCCTTCCTCCCGGGCCAGTTTATCAACGATAGCGTTGATTTCAAGAACCGGATCTACCTCGCGACTTATTCTGATAATTTGCCCCTTTGTTTCGAGGAATTCAATAAACCCTCTTAAATCCTTTATATTTTTTAACATATTTTTTTCCCTGATGATATTTATCTCTGCTGTCCGAATACAACTATATAGCCTACATGCTGTATTTTATTTGAGGGCGGCTGGAAGAGAACAGTCCCGGCCATCCGAATAGGAAATCTTTTCTCTTAAGAGAACGAGATCAAATGCGATACTAGTTTTTGTGGCACAGAAAGAAACGGAGAGTGGCTGCTTTTGATTGAAATGATATTTTGAAGCTCAAATTCTGAGTACATTTTTTTTTGCAATGATGTGATAGCGCTTTGTCGTTGAGATCAACTCTATGTATACTTTCGGCATCTTACCAAAAATCTCATCTGTTATGCTGATCGGAGTTGTAACTGCTATGGAAGCTGTGGCACGAGAAAGGATTTTGCTTCTGTGATATCTTCTTCTGAACAATCGTCATAAAAAACCTCACCTATGGCCTCCTCCTTGATAGCAGTGGAAGTTTGATCATCAATGCTAATAAGATTCGGAAGCAGTAAACACTCCGAGTCATTTGCATAAACTTCAAGAAGAGACTTGCCCGTTTTCAAACTAAAGGCTGTCAAATAAGCCAGCTTTTCCACTTTCCCGGGGTGGTATTCCGCAACCTGACTGATGATGGTCCCCCCCCCCTATGCTATGTTCAACAAGAATCACCGAGTCCGCTTCTGACTCCAGGATGTTACAAATAAAATCGACATGTGTGAGTAAAGTGATTTCACCAAGAGGTATTTTGTTACACCTGTGATCTGGTAAGTCTGGTGCGATAACTCTGTGTCCCTGTTCCTCAAGAAGTGGAATAACCTTTCGCCAACACCAACTTCCATGCCCCGTGGACCAGTAGGTATGTGCTCATGTCTCTCCTCCAAAGATTTTTGAATTGCAAATTTCATATTGTCTCTGTTCGATTTGCATTAGTCATATAGCAGTTATCGTGCCGATCATATAAAGTATAATATTACAACTAATTGAGAATACAACAGGGCAATTAAGCGGAATATCGCAATAATGTATTGCGTTATTCCGCTTAATTGCATATTATTGCGATATATCGCATGCAGCTTATAAAGGATTTCCCTCGATACTTAAAGTCCTTATGCAAATGCATTCATTGCCCCTTATCCCTATCGCAACCTTTTTAGCATGAATGATAAACTATTATGAAAATTGATAAAAATGAGTTCTTCAGAAAAGCTGCTATGCAGATCTGTGGAGACCTGAATATCGACAGGGCAATGTTCTACTGCTTGGAAATTCTCAAAGAATATGTGCCTGCAGATATCATAGTCTTGTTTAAGACTGAAGTGGGATTAAAATCCATCAGGAGGATCGCCGTGGCAACTGGCCAGGAATCCCACAAGCTGAATGATCTACTGCTTTTGAAAGATGAAAATGTCAGGTCGCTTTTAAAAAATGAGCAACCAGATATAAGAATTATAAACGATATCAGGAAAGATTCATTTACCTCTTCCACATTTTCTTTTTTTGAGGACCAGACATTGAGTCTGCACTATACGCCCTATGAGAACTTATGGGATTCATCTATGATGGTAATGGTTCTGAAAAGCAAAGGTAGAAGTATTGGCGCTGTGGCATTGCGTGTAGAAGGCACCGGTAAATATAACAATGAACACCTGGAACTCTTTTCTCTTCTTCACGAACCATTTACAATTGCGCTTTCTAATACGCTTCGACACCGAGAGTTGAAACGTTTAAAGGACATGTTACGGGATGACAATCAATATCTAAATCGGGAAATGATGAATTTGTCTGGCACAGACATCATCGGGTCCGACTTTGGCCTCAAGGATATTATTGACATGACGAAGCTTATAGCACCACTAAATAGCCCAGTACTTTTGTTAGGTGAAACGGGTGTTGGTAAAGAAGTAATCGCAAATTTGATTCACAGCTCATCAACACGGAAAGATGGGCCATTTATTAAGCTGAATTGCGGAGCGATTCCAGAGAACCTCATCGATAGCGAGCTGTTCGGCCATGAAAAAGGGGCATTTACAGGCGCAACCGGACAAAAACGCGGAAGATTCGAACGTGCAGTTAACGGATCCATCTTTCTGGACGAAATTGGCGAGTTGCCCTTGCAGGCTCAGGTCAGACTCCTTAGGACCATTCAAAATGGAGAAATCGAGCGTGTTGGAGGAACTGAGACGATTTCAGTGAATACCCGAATAATTGCTGCAACAAACCGAAATCTGATAGAGATGGTCGATAACAACCAGTTCCGCGAAGATCTTTGGTTTCGATTGAACGTATTTCCGATTACCATTCCACCACTGAGAAGCAGGAAAGAAGATATCCCCCAATTCTTGGATCATTTTATACAGGTTAAATCAAAAGCTCTAGGTCTACACCCGGTTCCGAAAATTGATTATGGTGCCATCGATCGTCTGAAGAACTATCATTGGCCGGGAAATGTGAGGGAACTTGAAAATGTGATTGAACGAGAGCTGGTTTTATGTGGGAAGGGGACATTGCAATTCAATCACAGTTCTTTGCCTGGATTCGAAAATAGTCATAAGTTACAAATTCAACATGACCATGATTTAATTAGATTGAACGATGTTATCATACATCACATAAGTCGAGTACTCACTTCAACAAACGGTCGTGTTAATGGAAAGGGAGGAGCCGCCGAATTATTAGATATAAAATCAGGGACATTGAGGTCCAAGATGGACAAACTAGGGATTAACTACAAAAAAAATGTAAACCGAAATTCTGTATGTTGATAATAGGATTGTCACGTGAAAGCGTAATATATCATATAAATAACACGAATTATTTGTATGTTTATTCATACCTGTGTTGGTATAGAAAAGTCTTCATTTTTTTCTCGATGGTATTTTTGAGGATCCACAGGGTAAAATGGTGGAAATCCTCTAGATGTTATTATTATTGGATTTGGGGGGAGGGTGGTCGGTGTGTAGCCCAGAATGGAGAAAATAAAATTACTACAAAATATTCAATATTGATTCAATCAAGTCAATCTGGATTGGACCAATGAGTGAAGCAGATTTGGCAAAAAAATCCACAGAACTATTTATTGATTCTTTGAAAAAAAAATGAAGAACATTTGTTAAAAAAAGACCCTGAAGTATTAATTTCAAAGGTAAGTTTAAGGTCATAAATCGGGTAGCCGCCGGTTTTTCTCCGGCAGCTCCCACAAGGCTATGCTTGCGTGTGGACACCTATATGACAACCAGTATGTTGATGAAAAAGTATTGGGGAAGTAAGTTTCATCGATTGCAGGATTACTAGCATTATTGTTAACAATTGTAAATAATTCATTAATGGGGTGCAACACAAAAAAGTTGCAAAAACTAAAATAGGGCTGAACTCAGCAAGTATACATATGTAATATCCAAAGCTATGGACTGGCCGTTAAAAATACAGGGACGCCTTTTAGCCGAGGCGGAAGTAAATCGAATTCGAACGCTTCTTTTGGATAACCCGAAGTGGAACCGAACCCGTTTGTCTCGGGAACTGTGTAGACTTTGGAATTGGCAGCGTCCCGATGGCCAGCTTAAAGACATGG
>Ga0307989_1000267_pt1 | contig 36455 bp, 17 predicted proteins | sample EllFjometagen185_FD_203164 | JGI IMG/M metagenome (GOLD analysis project Ga0307989, IMG submission 203164) | Marine microbial communities from Ellis Fjord, Antarctic Ocean - #185 | ecosystem: Environmental > Aquatic > Marine > Unclassified | place: Southern Ocean | collected 2014-10-08 | reverse complement strand
GAAGATGTGTTCCTTTTCTACAGAGAGACCGGTTGTCGCCTCAGTGAGCCGTTTAGAGGCAGGATTAAGGGTAAGTACTTAACAGTTGCTCCTGAGTCTGCTAAAGCCGGCAGAACGCGCGATATACCTATCATAGATGATGCACTGATGCACACGCTCGTTAGCATGAGAGCTCAGACGCATCTGAATGCTGGAAATGGAAAATACCGAGACGGGTCACTGCGTCCCAATCGCAATACCCACGAATACAAATATTATTCAAAGATGTTTAAGAAATGCTGTGTGGCAGCGAAGATCAAGGACACGCACTTTCATGACCTCCGGCATACCTTTGCTGTGCGGCAGTGGCTCATCACGGGTGACATTTTTTGGGTGAGTAACCGCATGGGGCATGCATCTGTAACAGTGACGGAAGTGTATGCCCGAATTGATCTGGGACGACTTCAACAAGATTTCCCAAAATTGGTTCGACAAAGACTTCGAGTAGATAGTACCAGTGTTAAACGCATTAAGACTGCTGCTCATTAATCGAATTCCGGACTCTTTCTTAATCAGACTTCAATAGCTTAAACATTTCAATCGATCAAGCCGATGTGGTAAGGAATATGGTGGTAATCGGGGGCTGATCATACTCTAGAGCCTTTGCTGGTAAGGCGTCAGGGGTGTTGCGCCCCCTAATGGGGAAGGCAGGGGTTCAATGCAAGCATTGGTGAACCGGCCACCAAAGTGCCGGCCCCTAACAATTAGAAATCTATCATAAAGTAATATATGCCATACTGTTCGCAGTACTTGAAATCCTGCCTAAAGAGCAGCGGTTCAAGAGCTGGGAGGTGACACGGGGATTGTAGATCCCTCGACATTATCCCGTAACACAGTATCCCACATGATGAACGACATTGGAAACCCACAGTTAATTACTGTAATCCAATTCATAGCATGTACAGCTGGTGATACATAATCTTGGCTATTGTCTCGCAAAAGTAATTGCCAAAAAGCATCCCCAGTATAGATTGGTTATATACAATAAATTAGATTAAGGGGTGACCAATTGAAAACCGTAGCATATCCGATATTCATTGTTCTAATAATTATAATTATAGTTGGTTGCGCTCCTATGCATCAAGAGCCAGTTGAGCAAAGTCCATCTACTGCCCGTGTAGAAAATGTTGATGACGAACACTGGGGAATCAAAGTTGATGATCCTTATCGCTATATGGAAAACCCGGGAGATTCCTATGTAAAACAATGGATCAAAGGACAGGCTGACTATAGCGCTAATATTTTGACCAACTTACCTGCACGTGAGAGTTTATTAAACCGACTAATGGAGCTGGATTCCGGGAAACCTTTTTCTACTAAAAGCTATACCTTTCTGAAGGATGGCACTCTCATCTATATAAAACGAAACGCCGGAGAGAACCTTTCAAAACTGTACATTCAAAATTCGGCAGGAGAGGAGAAATTGCTGATGGACCCTGAAAAGGTGTCTGTAGAAGTAGATCAACATTACTCTCTTTGGAAGTATAGCCCCTCCATCGATGGTGAGTTTGTCGTTTACGGTCTTGCTAGAAGTGGATCAGAAGAAACCGTACTTCACATCCTGAATATGAAAACCGGAAACCATTTGTCGGAAAAAATTGATCACATCGAAACAGCGTATAACCGACCTCACTGGCTTCCAGATGGAAGTGGCTTCTTCTACAGCCGTCGTCGGTATCTCCCTGAAAATGCTCCTGCAACTGAGATCTATAAAAACACCAAAGTATACTTTCATCGCCTCTCCACCGATGTCGAGAAGGACCAGCTTGTGGCTGGAATCGATCTCTCGGACCGTATGCTTTTAGGAGAAGATGATTTCCCCAGTATATATATAACACCTGGCTCAGAGCATGCAGTAATAAAGATCAAACACGGTGACTCCAACGAGCTTGCCCTCTATACAGCGCCAATCGAAACACTCCTCAAGGATAATATCCCTTGGGAAAAAATATGTGGGGTAGAAGATGAAGTGTCCACTTATGCAGTCCATGGAGACGACATTTATCTAAAATCGGCAAAAGATGCTTCACGTTTCAAGGTCATCCAGACATCATTAAGCAACCCTGATTTGACCAGTGCAAAAACAGTGATTCAAGAAGGCGAAGCAGTGATTGATTATATGACAATTTCATCCACAGCTCTGTATGTTGGTGTCATTGATGGAGGTATTGACCGTATCCTACGCATGGACTTTGAGGGAGACGGCAAATTATTTTCAATGGATTTACCCAATCATGTCTCTGGTTGGGTGACGTCGGCGAGTCCTTATCGGGAAAAAGTATTGATAAGAACCAGCTCATGGACCAAAGGCGGAGCTGTCTATTCGTATAATCCTGGCGATAATGCTTATCATGAAACTGCTTTGCTACCCAAAGGCAAATTTGATGATCTACCAGGATTTGAATCGATTGAGGTGCAAGTTAAAAGCCACGATGGGGTTGAAGTACCCTTGTCAATTATTTATAAAGCAGATATTGTATTGAACGGGAAAAATCCTGCCCTGATTAAAGGGTATGGCGCTTATGGTAGCATTTCTTCTGTTTATTTTAATCCTTTAAATATTGCCTGGCTTGAGCGAGGTGGGGTCTTGGCTGTTGCCCATATCCGCGGCGGAGGTGAATATGGTAAAGCATGGCATACTGAAGGTCAAAAGACGACCAAGCCTAACACATGGAAGGATTTTATTGCCTGTGCGGAATATTTGATTACAAATGGCTATACATCCCACGAATTAATCGCAGGACAGGGAGGGAGTGCTGGGGGTATTACCATTGGTCGTGCTATCACTGAACGCCCAGATCTGTTTAAAGGGGCCATCATCAATGTAGGCTGTCTTGATGCAATACGTGCAGAAACAACTACCAATGGTGTACCAAATATCTACGAGTTTGGCACGGTAAAAATAGAAGAGGAATTCAAGGGACTGCTTGCCATGAGTTCATATCACCACGTCGTGAAGGGGACTGAGTATCCTGCAGTGCTGTTGACACATGGTATGAATGATCCTCGTGTTGATCCTTGGAATTCTGCAAAGATGACGGCAAGGTTGCAGGCAGCAACATCTAGCACTAATCCAATCCTGTTCCGAGTTGAGTATAGTGCTGGGCATGGAATTGGTTCAACACGTATGCAATACTTAGAAGGTCGTGCCGATGAATGGGCCTTTCTATTATGGCAGTTTGGTATGTAACTGTTTAAGAATATTTCTGAAGACTATTCAGAGTGGAACATATTTAACAAGCGCTTAACGTTCACAAAAGCCCTGGACGGTTGTCTGGGGCTTCTTTTATCCAGAAAAGCGAATAAGGGATTCCCAATCCCTCGACGTTATCCTGATATACTCTATCCCACAGATAGTTACTGCTATCCCAAAAACAACATGTGCAGCTGGTGATGCATAATGACCTAGTTTAGGGCTGAATTGTCGTAATGGTCAGGGGATCGGCCTCATTCTGCAGGCCACAATTTCAGACACACCCTTTAAACCCTTACACAATAACGCTTTCAAGATTTGAACCCCTTCTTAGAGAGCATGGGTTCAGGGTAAATTTGGTGACACGGGGATTTTCAGTCCCATTGTCTGGTTCTGTAAGTAGTTGTGTATCAGTCTGTTGTAGAGGTCAGTGATTCGGTGTGTGCAGTATATGTGCAAATGATTCCTAATTAACTGCTCTTCACCTTTCCAGCAAACCATACACATTTTCTGATTCGAGCAATTCTCAGGAAACATTTTGTTTAAAAGCAGGCATAGTTATTCCTATTCGAGCATGGATTAAATTCGTAGTAATTCAAGCAATCTGAGAAGACATGCAGCATATGTTTGCATATTTACGAAAACGATTTCGCTCTATTTGTTAACGACATGAACAAACAATTATTACAGCCAATGCATTGAAATTTGTGATTTACATACGCATGCTAAGCTATATAAATAGAATAATAACAACATATTTAGTAAATAATCAATGAGTAAATAATGTCTTGCCAAATATTGTGAATCAAGATAATATTGTGACGATTACGAAAACGTATTCGCATAATTATAAAAACTGACTTGATCTAATTACGAAATATTCGAAAGTAGCGTGCTAATGGCAAACGGTACAAAAACCATCAAGGATATTGCTGAAATTGCAGGTGTATCACAGTCCACTGTCTCAAAAGCACTGAATGCACGGCCTGATGTTGGAGCTAAAACCCGAGATAGGATTTTAAAGATCGCAGATGAGGAAGGCTTTACGCCAAGTATCTTCGGCAAAGGTCTCAAGCAAAAACTAACAGAAAACGTTGGTGTAATTTTTATCAGAGAATCTCAACCACTCTCTGGTAACCCATTCTATTCAAGAGTTCTTGAGGGAATAGAAGCAGAGCTTGCTCTGAATAATTATAATCTGGTTCTGCATTTGTTGCCAGAGACTGGAATTGATATACCCCCGAAAATGATTCGAGATCACTATGTAGATGGTGTCATTCTTGTTGGTGTCATTCGGCAGGCATATATTGAGAAACTCAAAACCTATGGTATTCCGATTATTCTGGTTGACCCAAAGCGGGAATTCCGGGATTATGGACAAATCCTCATTGATAATGAGCATGGTGCATACGAAGCCACTAATCATCTCATAAAGAACGGACATCAAAGGATTGGGTTCATCTCAGGTGAATTAGATCGATTGAGCTTTAAACAGCGCTATGATGGCTATGTCAAAGCCCTCAGAGGGGCAGGTATAACCTTTAATAAATCGCTTATCCGTACCCACGGTCTAGAGCAGGGGTATGAACACGTAGTTGACCTAATGAAATTGCGTAACCCCCCAACAGCCATTTTCGCTGCAAATGACATTAACGCAATTAATGGTTATCGGGCATTCAAGGATTTGGGCATCAGTGTACCTGAAGATGTGAGCATCATTGGTTTTGATGATATTGATCTTGGTCGTATTGCAACACCCGCACTTTCAACAATCAGAGTATATAAAGAAGAAATGGGATCAATGGCAGTCCGTCTCATGCTAAAGCAAATTCAGGATGAAGATGGAAAACCTATTACCGTCATGATACCCACCCGTATGGTAGAGAGGGATTCAGTTCGCTCTCTCGTAGAATAAATGTATTGCTTTAAATTGAATATGAAGAAACTCAAGAAGAAAAGGAGTAAGAAAATGAAGAAGATGGTTACCATCATGACCTTGGTTATGTGCGTCTTTTCAGGAAGTCTGTTTGCACAGGTCTTTGCTGACTTTGAAGATGGCACAGCAATGGGTTTTGTCGATAATGGTTGGGGTACTGGGTTCACCAGTATCGAAGCTATCGCTGATCCAACTGCCGATGCTGGCTACGTGTTAGCAATGAACTTTGATGTCAGCGGCGGACAAAAGGGAGTAATAGAATATTGCTGCAACGTGGATCCAGGAATGGCTACCATGTTAAGCTACGATGTCTTCATCCCTACTGGCTTTCCCGATAGTGCCTACATTGATTTTTGGGCACAAGACAACGTGAGCTGGTCTTGGGGGCCAGATGAAGCTTATAATGGCTATGAACTCCCCAAAAATTCCTGGACAACCCTCAGCTTTCACATTGCTGATTGGGTCGAAGCAGGCTATCAATTGACAGAGCCAGGCGGTATTGGTAAGATGGGTCTTCAAGTACAAGACTATACAGCTGGTAGTACTTTCGCAGGTCAGTTATTGATCGACAATATTAATTTTACCCAGGAAGTCATTCTTTATGATTTTGAGGATGGTACCGCTCAGGGTTGGGTTGACAATGGCTGGGGAACAGGCTTTAGTTCAATAGAAGCTATTGCCGACCCAACCGGTGGATCTGGAACTGTATTCGCCATGAATTTTGATGCAAGTGCTGGACAAAAAGGCGTCATTGAATATTGCTGTAACGTTGAAGTTGGCAACGCATACGTCCTCCAGTATGATGTATATATACCCGCTGGTTTTCCAGATAGTGCATACATCGATTACTGGGCACAGGAAAATGTGAACTGGGCCTGGGGTCCAGATGATACTTATTTTGGTGTTGATCTCCCAAAAGGTAACTGGGTTACCCTTGATTTCTTTATCGCTGATTGGGTAGCTGCTGGATTCAATTTTTATGATCCTGCTGCAATTGGTAAGATGGGTCTGCAGGTTCAAGATTTTACAATTGGTAGCACCTTTGCAGGACAACTCCTTATAGATAATATTCGTTTGGCAACATTCCCTGTCGATGACAACTGGGTAGTAGCTGATTTTGAAAACGAAGCCGGTGGTACAATGGGCTTTATCAATTTGAATTGGAATCCTGGTCTCGTAGATATTGGATGGGTTGCAGATCCGACTGGTAGCTCAGGTGGTGTATTGACATCAGCTTGGGACTTCTCACAAGATTTTAAAGGGGCTTTCGAGAACGCTTCTGTGACTCTACTGTGGGACTCCACAGGTGGTGTGATGACCCAGGGTGCAAGTGCTATTGCTATGGATGTATATATTCCAGCCGATATGCCGTGGGAGGGAGCTGATGTATCAATATTCTATCGTGACCATGATACCTGGACCTGGACTGAATATAAGTTCCCCATCGTTCCTGCTGACTCTGCAGCTGGCGATTCAGCTGTCTATGTCGGTCAGTGGAGTACTGTCAAGTATGATGTGATTGAAAAAGTCGATGCCGGTGAAATCAACCCATACGTTGCCGGAGGCGTTGGATTTCAAGTTATTCAACCTGCGGTTGACACACCCACATGGGCTGGCCCAATCTATTTCGATAATTTGACTCTCGTCGGAGTTGCTGCACCACCGCAGGGTGTTGTTTCACCCATCGTTCTAGCCGATGTCGAATTTGATTCAAATCAAGGTTTCTATCAATCAGCCTTGACCTGGCTTGACAATGAGGCGGGTACTGAGTCCTATAATGTTTATAAAAGTGATTCTGAGATCACAGATGTAGCTGCAGATGGCGTCGTTCGTATTGCTACAGGGATTCCGCATGGAACAGAAGCATGGAACCATCGTCCTTGGTCATCTAATGGATCTGAAACCACCCTTTACTATGCCGTTACAGCTGTAACAAACGGTGGTGAAGAAACTGTACTGACTGCTGACTGTAAATCAGGGGCTATGACTCTTGCAAGCAGTGAGACTCCAAAAGTTATGTATGTTGAAGATTTTGCAAGCACATTCGTACTGGATGGTCTTGATACCGAATTTCAAGCTTATTCAGAGTATGCCATCACACCGAACGCAGCGAGTGGTAGCGCGTCTGATGCTTGGACAACAGCCTCTACAGATATGAATTTTGGCACTACTTTTATCATCGATGCAAATTACCTATACATATCAGCTTCTGTCACAGACGATGATCTGCGTGCTGCACCATATCAGGCATGGCAGGGTGATGCCATTGAATTCTACCTGGGATTTTATGATGTAAGTGCATTAGATGCCTATCATACTAAGGGAGATGTGGATGGTGGAAATGGCGACTGGAGAATCAGTTTTATCACTGATGGATCAACTCAGGCCAGTGGATTTGTAGACTTTGATTTTCCAGGTCTGGAATCAACTGCATATCAAGCTTTCACCGGTGATGGTTACATTGTTGAAGCTCGCGCAAGCCTGGATTCCCTCGGTCTTGGTAACGATTTTAGTCCTGCCAATGGCACGATGATGCCATTGAAGATCGATGGTACTGATCAGGATCCTGTTCTAGCCGGCGACGAAGAACGTTCACTGTTGGTACAATGGGGTGCCATGGACAATGTTGAATCCTGGTTGCGTCCCAGTTCCTGGGCTATGATGGAAGTTATTGGGGTTACCTCAACAGACGCGACTACTCTGCCCTATGAATACCGTCTGTATGATAACTATCCAAACCCCTTCAACCCAACTACTGTGCTCAAATATGAGCTTGCCAGCCGTTCGCAAGTTGAAGTAATCGTTTACAACGTACTCGGTGAAGAAGTTCGCCGTCTCGTGAATGACACTAAGTCCGCAGGAAGCTATGAAGTTACCTGGGATGGATTGGATCATTCTGGTCACAGTGTTTCCAGTGGGCTCTATCTTTACAGATTGACCACACCGGAATTCACAGCAACACAAAAAATGACCCTATTGCGCTAGATCGCGATGGATTTAACAAGGGGTGGTCTGAGATCACCCCTTGTGTTTTTACGCAGCGGAGCCCTCTCATGGGTTGATGCTAGTCAGTCTCTTGCTACATCCCTTACCAGGTATCCCATTGTCGATAAGGTGTCCTACTGATGAGGGCAAGACGAATAAGAAAAGGATTTTAGCCGATGCATTTGAAAAAGATCTCCCTGTATGCAATAATGTTCACAGCGGCTCTACACGTGCTGGGTGGAACTACTGGAAAGATCTCAGGATCGGTTAAGGATCTCGATACTGGAGAGGCGCTTATCGGTGCAGATGTTTTTCTGGTAGAAAAGCTTGAAGGTGGATCTAGCACGCCGCTCTCTCTAAGTAACCGCTTTGGCGCAGCCACCGATGTGGATGGTGACTATTACATTATCAACATACCTCCGGGCATTTATACAGTGGAGTTCAACTATATAGGTTATCAAAGAACACAAAGATCCGATGTGCGAGTAACAGTGGATATGACCACCACACTGGATGTTAATCTCTCAACAACAATGCTGGAAGCAGGGGAGACTGTCGTCGTCACTGCCAATCGATCACTAGTTAAGAAAGATCTCACTTCTTCTCAGGTATCCATTGGTGCCGATCAGATAGATGCTATGCCAGTTAGAAGCGTTGAGGATCTTGTTAAACTTCAGGCCGGTGTCGTTGAAGATGCTGCCGGAAATATACATATTCGTGGTGGACGCAGCTCAGAGGTCACTTATATGGTAGATGGAGTCCAGGTGATTGATCCTCTGAATCGATCAAAGGGTATCAGTATTGATGACCAAGCAATCGAAGAGTTAAAGACCATTACAGGGACCTTCAATGCTGAATATGGCCAAGCCTTATCTGGTGTGGTCAATATTGTTACAAAACAAGGCAGTGAAAAGTTTAGCTACAGTCTTACAGGTTATTTTGGAGACTATTTCAGTCTAGATGATGGTGTCTACTCATTGATGGGAAACGATCAATGGGGCAGGGGCATTGGAAAAGCATTTACTGGTGACTCTGAAGATCTACAACAATATCTCGATGGTGAGCTAAGAGCCTACTATATCGCCAATGGGGTTGACACTACATCTTGGTCGGATATAAACGAATCTACTTCTCAATATTATAAGGAAAAACCCTATCTCAAGAAAGAGGGTTATCTCGCATCATTCAACCCCATCCAGGCAACTGATCTACAAATTAATTTCTCGGGACCTATCACTAAACGAATGACATATTTTGTGTCAGCCAGACAAAACAAGAATCCCGGCTATCGGTACGGCATCCGTTATTTTATGCCCTGGGGGGCAGACAGTGCCAGCTATGTATCTCCAAGCGATGGAATAGTGACCCTGGACGCACCAGATGGAGAAATCGTAGCACTCAACACTTACACTGGCTACAATCTAGTTGGCAAACTCTACTTGGAACTTTCCAGTAGCCTGCGACTGAGCTACGGTGTTTACTACAACAATGATCATTCATATAGTAAAGGGGGCTATGCAAACAAATATCGCCCAGACGGGGGTAGACATTTCCTGACAGAAAGTTCTACTCAAATCCTCGGATTGAAGCAGACAATTTCACCAAGTATGTTTTATGATCTCAAATTTAGCAAGTATTCCAAGGTTCATCATAACTACCTCTATGAGGATGCAGATGATGAGCGCTATATGCCAACAAACTCATCGGACATTGGTGAGCTACTTTTTTCAGCAGCGAATCAATCAGACAGAGGATTCTTCCCAATTGTACAAGATTTTAATTATTGGGGCAATGAGACTAGCCGCAGTTATCAGGATATCAGCTACTCATCAATAAATTTTGATCTCACCAACCAGTTGAACAAGACCCACTTGGTCAAATTAGGATTCACCGGACGTTGGAATGACTTGCTGAATGACTATGTACAGCTTCAATTTGATGATATAGACTATCGTCCCTTTGTTCCCAGTGAGAATTCTCCCTATCATGTGAACTATCAGGCCAAACCAAAAGAATTTGCTTTTTACATCCAGGATAAGGTTGAGTTTGATGAATTAATCATCAACCTGGGATTGCGCTGGGATTATTTTGATCCTGATGGCAAGATTCTCGCAGATCCTATGGATCCACAGATTTATGATCCATTTAAGTTAGATCATATCTATTCAAACTATTCTAGTGAAGTAGCTGATAGTGACCTCGTAGAATACAGTATTGCAGAACGCGAATTATTCTGGTGGAAAGATGCATCCCCTAAAACCCAGGTCAGTCCGCGTCTAGGAATTTCATTCCCTATAACTGACAGAGGTGTGATCCATTTTTCTTACGGACATTTCTTTCAGAACCCAGCGATGAGCTACCTCTACAACAACCCAAATTTCTGGATTGAGGGCGCAGGTGCCACAAACCTGGTTGGAAATGCCGATCTTGATGCAGAAAGAAGCATTATGTATGAGATTGGACTTCAGCAGGAATTATCAGAAAATATTTACCTGCATGTTACGGGCTTCTATAGGGATATTCGTGGTTGGATCGGCACGGGAACGCCTATTGACACCTATCAGGGAAAGACTTATTACAAATACGAGAATAAGGATCATGCTGCAGCACAAGGTGTGACAATTTCGAATACGTACCGATTTGGGCAGTTGAACATGAATCTGGATTATACTTTCATGACGGCCAAAGGAACTTCTTCCGATCCCCGTGATGCCTACAATGCAGCCCAGGGAGATCAAGAACCCACACTCCAGCTCATCAATCTGGATTGGGATCAACAGCAGACCTTCAATGCAACCATATCACACTATTACAAGGGCTGGTCGAACACAATTGTCAGTTCACTTGCCTCGGGATTGCCGTATACACCCACATTTTCTAGGGGTGAGGTTTCTGGTTCAGGAACTTTTGTTGGCCTACGCACAAATAGCTCAAGAAAACCCCTCACCTTCAACGTTGACTATCGTCTATCCAAATCGATAGAGCTCTCAGGGTTTGATTGCTCGGTTTTTCTAAACGTTCAAAACCTCCTTGACTATCGTAATGCCTTGAATGTTTATACAGATACTGGAAGAGCAGATTATACCCTTGAGGGAGTGGGGCGAAAATCGCGTTACGAGGAGATCTCAGATATTGATGAATACTATTCAAACCCAGGCAATTACTCTGCACCAAGATTTATCCAGCTTGGTGTACGGATTAGCGGTTAGTTCGGAGTTGATATGAAAAACATTAAGCAAGTATTCATCCTTTTAATGGCAATTTGGATGCCTCCCACACTAAGCTCAGCTGATATTAGTAAAGTAGGTACGACTTCTGCGTCATTCTTGAAAATAGCTGTTGGGGCAAGAGCTTTGGCCATGGGCGAAGCATATGTATCCCTGGCCAATGATGCGAGTGCACTGTATTGGAATCCTGGTGGTATAACGGCCAGCTCGCGGACTCAGGTCTTTTTAACTCACTATGATTATATCTCAGATCTGTATTATGACTATGGCGCTGCCGTCCTACCTCTTGGAGCAGCCGGCGTTTTGGGATTTCATTTTAGCTATTTGGGTATGCCGGACATTGAGCGAACTACTATTCTTCGACCTGAAGGGACTGGAGAGATGATATCCGCACAGTCCTATTCGGCTGGTATTAGCTATGCCAGGGCACTGACTGACCGTTTTTCTATTGGTGGCAATGGAAAATTAGTCAAGGAGCAAATCTGGCATTCCTCGGCAAGTGGATTGGCTATAGATCTTGGGTTACAGTACACTTCAAACTTCAACAATTTGAAATTGGGGATGTCCATTTCGAATTTTGGAAGTCCTCTAAAGTTATCTGGTCGCGATTTGCTGGTTCAGCACGACATAGACGAAAGCACTGAGGGAAATAATTCGAGCATCAATGCCATTTTGGCAACAGATGCATTTGACTTACCCATTCTTTTCAGGGTTGGTGTTTCAATTAACCTATTGAAGGATGTGATCGGTATTCAGAGTCAAGATCTGATCCTTGCTGTTGATGCCATCCATCCAAATGACAACCATGAGTATCTGAATATGGGTATGGAATATAAACCGATCCCGCTTTTAGCGTTGAGAGGGGGATACCGACAGTTGGGCTTGGATGATGCCAATGGTGGAATGACCATGGGTTTTGGATTGAATATCAATCTCTTCAATATGACCGTGAATGTTGACTACGCTGCAGCAGATTTTGGGTACTTCGACATGTTGAACAAGTTTTCAATCATGTTGTCATTCTAAGGGAGATGTGATCATTATGAAAAAAGCAATCTTTGTATTTATCTCTCTTCTCGCAACAATATTGTGGGGTCAAGGTCTAGCTGGAGATGCCACAAATCGCGCTAGAAATGACCACTCGGGTAACCTGATTCGGGTCACCTTTTACAATCATGGTATGTTGGGCTCCATCCAAGGTGATCAGAGCTTGGTCTATGGTGGTGAATGGCCCATTAACTCGGGGCAGGTGCAGATGGGGAATGCATCCAGCTATGTGATGAGTGAGATGCAGGCTTTTGCCGGACTCGACTCAAACGGGGACAGTCTCTTTGAGTTTATTACCCCTGCAGTTTTCTGTCAGGGTTGGGACCCAAATGCTTTTGCTCATGACTCTCTTGGTAATTTTCTCGGCTTTGAACCTATATCAGGTTATTACAGTCTTTCAAATAAAGAATCAGATCCTTTTCATGCTATTGCGATGAGTCATCAAGCCTATACCTGGCCAGCCTATTGGCCAGATAAATTGGATGATCCTATTGATCCAGGTTGGGGAGGTCACTGGAATGGTTATTTCGGCAAAGACCAGAAGAATTCTGATCAGGAAAGCTACTATGTGATGGATGATTACCAGTATAAAAAACTAATCCGAGGTATTGCTCTACCCTCACCTGTCGCGGCTCAGCCTGATAGAGGAGGTTTGGGACTTCGCCAGGAAGTACGCGGTCTGCAATGGTCCAACCCTGATGCAGAAGACTGTATATTCTGGATTTATAGCATTGAAAATATTGGTGAAATAAATCACTATAAGACAGTATTTGGACTAAATGTTGGAGCTTCTATGGGAGCTCTCCTTACTGGAAATACAGATTATGATGATGATGCTGCAACCTTCTTCAGAGACATTGATCTGACAGTTAACTATGATTGGGACAACGTGGGTACAGGAGGATATCAACCTGTTCCATGGGTAGGGTTTGCTTTTCTAGAAAGTCCGGGTAATGCCTTTGACGGGATTGATAATGATGGAGATGGGGCCCTGGGTGGTGGAAAGCTTCTCCAGCAGTCCGATTTTGTATCCAGCTACAGCGAGGGAGATGACATTGTTGTCATTGATTACGATTCAGAGACTTATGAACGTCACATAGAGCAGATGCCTGCAGTCTATAATCTCACGATTCGCGGAAAAACTTATCCTAAAGCAGCTGGGACTCCACTTCAGGAGATAGAACGCAATGGCATTGATGACAACTTAAATGGACTCATCGATGAAAGTGATGGAGCTATGGATCCTGACTCAACCTGGTTTTATCTCTATCTTCGTGATCCTGTCTATAATAATCAGGACTATCTGGCAATAGACTATTTCAACGGCGATGGAATGGCAAACCTACTCATCGATGAACGAAGGGATGATGGGATTGACAATGATGGTGACTGGGACCCCAATATTGATGATGTTGGTCTAGATGGCAAACCAGCAACAGGCGATGAAGGTGAAGGTGATGGACTGCCCACCCCTGGTTCAGGGAATCTTCCCGGTGAGCCTAGTATCGATGTGACCGACGTCAATGAATCAGACCAGATCGGACTTACAAGTTTCATATTCTATGAATATGGTGCCATCACATATGATAACGATGATGCTATGTGGGAAGCTTCAAGACCGGGATTCTTTGATGGCCATCTGGAAAACGTTGATGCTGATTACATCTTTTCGTGCGGTTATTTCCCCCTTCAGCCAGAGCAAAACGAGTTCTTATCGGTGGCTATGATTTATGGTGAGGATGAAGAAGATATCCTCAGGAATAAAACCACCGTTCAAAAGATCTACGATTCCAATTACAATTTTGCTGTGGCCCCCGAAAAGCCCACACTGAGAGCTGTTGCTGGTGACAATAAGGTGACACTCTACTGGGATTCATTTGCAGAAGGTAGCTTTGACCGTTTCCTCAAGAGTTATGATTTCGAAGGCTATAAGATATATAAAGCCAAAGACCCTGGTTTCGAAGATGCAGGTTCTATCACTGATGGATTTGGATATCCACACTACACCAGACCTATTGCTCAATATGATGTTGTAGATAGTGTCTTTGGATTCTTTCCAGCGACTTTTGGCAGGGGTGTCCAATTCAATCTTGGTAATGAGACTGGATTGGTACATACCTATATCGATTCTCCTCTGGTGAATGGCCAACGCTACTTTTATGCCGTAACTGCGTACGACAAGGGTGATTTGGATAAGAATATATCGCCTTCTGAGACCAATAAATATGTGACGGTTGATGCAGCAGGCAATGTCCGGACTGGTGTGAATGTGGTTGCCATAACTCCGAATGCCCCAAGTGTAGGGTATACGGATGCTGGTTTCAGTATTGAACCTCGATTCAAAGGTGATGGATTAACCATGGGAAGCATGGGTGTACGCATTCTAAATCCTGATTCAATCGTTGATGGTGACCGCTATGAGGTCCAATTCCTAGATCAGGCAATGGATGGAATTGACAATGATCATGACCAGCTTGTTGATGCTCTTGATCCCGATGAATTGTTACCCACTCTCACAACAGGCTTTGTGGTGAAAAATGTTACCAATTCCAGCATCGTGGATACCGTCTGGATCTGGGATTATAAGGATGAGGGAGACAGTATTCGACTTATCACAGATCTGTATGATGACAATGACGGAAATCCAAACACATTGAGGGCTATTGTAGAGGGTCTTGAGTTCAATGTCTACAATCCAGAATCTGTCAATTTGAATCTTCCTGATCAGGATATCTATTTCGGGACGAAATGGAGTGACAATCTCAACTATTATACAAGCTATAATATCAAATTCGATATTTTCAAGCTTGGAGGATTTAGACCGGGGATCCCTTTCCCACGACAATACATGGTTGTGTTCCATGATGATATAGTGGGGCAATCTAGTTTTTTAGGTGTGCCGCTTGCATCAACCGGTTCGTTAATCCCACTGCCAGCTCGTGATGTGGCATTCCAGGTAATCGATCAGAGAACCGGGGAGGAAGTGCCGTTTGCCTTTGTTGATGCAAGTGTTGATCCGAGTATTACAGCTCCGGGTCAGTACTCTGCGAAAGATAATATCATTCTTTTTGAGTATTTGGAAGAAATCGATTCTACTGTTATCACCTATAGTATTCTCAACAATGATGTGCAGGATACGGTTTTCCAACAGCTAAATGGTCGCGGTCTTGGAGATGGAGATACTTTGTGGCTCTATCCGGACTATTCGTTTACCAGGTATTCAGAATTTGAGTTTGAAGTTTTTGGCCAATCTATTTCACCCAATCTTGGTGCTGAAAGCTTGGATAATATCAAAGTTGTTCCCAACCCCTACGTGGTGAGCGCGTCCTGGGAACCAAAGAATCCCTACTCAAGCGGTCGGGGACCCAGGATAATCCAATTTATTCATCTACCACAAAAGTGTACAATTCGCATTTTCTCAGTCGATGGGTCACTGGTGAGGACACTGGATCATGATGCACCCATGCGTGATGGGTCTGAAACATGGGATATGTTAACCAAAGACAATATGGATATTTCCTATGGTGTCTATATCTACCACATCGATGCTCCTGGAATAGGTGAAAAGATCGGTAGAATGCTGATCATTAAGTAACTTCATGATGACACGCCTCCTGCGAACATCAGCACCTTTTCTGATTCTGCTCTGCCTCGGTTGTTCGACTGAGACGGAGCAGATATTGGTGCACGGAAAGGATATTGAGATCTCTGAGGAAGAATTCAAGATAGCCTATCTGGAAGTACTAAAACAACCCAATGCCTTTGATAGCCCTGCCCTACGGCGACAATTTCTTGATGAAATGATTCAACGACGACTTCTCGCGAATGAAGCTCGTACTCTGGGCTTCGCTGAGGGTGAAGATTATAAGTATCGCCAACAGGCCTTTACAAATAAGTATGTTAGACTAGCGCACTATAACCAGGTCATTGCTCCGGGGATAAGTATCAACGATGCTGAACTTCGAGAAACGTTCGCCTTTATGCAAGAGTCTCGCTCCATTAAGCATCTTTTCTCAAAGGACTCCGTATACATTTATGAACTTTATGATGCACTTGAAATCGGCACTGATTTTGATGTGCTAGCCAGGTTGATATACGACGATCCTTCACTTGCTGAGTCTGGAGGTAGTCTTGGGTGGGTCAACTGGGATCAATTAGACTATACTCTCGCTGAAGCAGCTTGGCGCCAGGACGTTCAGATATATTCCAAACCCATTCAATCAAGTTATGGTTGGCACATTTTACATGTTCAGGATTATCGCAAAAATCCCTTGTTGAGCGAAGAAGAATTTGAAAAGAAGCTTAGCCATACCAAGACAATATTAAAGACCCGTAAGGGTGAAACCCTGGCCTTAGCCTATATTCAGGATCTTATGGGGCAACAGAAAATTATCACTTACCCCGAGGTAGCGCAGCAGGTTGCTACACATTTGTCCAAATCCCTGGTCCGTACACCGACAGCGATGGATGCTTCCTTGCCAACGCAAATTTCAGAGAAAGAGTTGAACCAACTATCTGAAACCTTATGGGATATCCGCAATGAGACGATGGCAGAAACAAATCAGACACAGATTTCAGTAGCAGATTTCTTGTATCATCTTCAGTATATCCCTTATTATGCCACCTATCGCAGTTTCAAGGAAAGCCTGGATTTCGTTCTCCGAGATGTAGCGATCATGGAAGACGCCACTAGCAAGGGCATTAGCGCTCAACAGGATGGTATTGCACTACGAAGTAGCCTCTTCAGTGATTATCAACTCCAATTATCATATCGCCACACCCTACGTCAAGATGCAGGTACGGATTCTGTTGCTCGGAGTAATATGAACGTAAAAGTTGAATCCCTGAAAATGCAGGCAGGGCTCAATATTGATTACGAAGCCATAGATAAAATTATAGAAAATATTTTAGCAAAAGTGTGAACTAAAAGGAATAACCATGAATTTACATCCCATTGATATTGGTATTATCCTGACCTATCTGGTTAGTGTAGTTCTTATAGGCATCTATATCCGCAAAAAAGCCAGCGAAGGGATCGATTCTTACTTTTTAGGCGGACGCAACATACCCTGGTATGTATTGGGTGTATCTAATGCAAGCTCCATGTTTGATATCACCGGCACCATGTGGTTAGTCTCGATATTATTTATCTACGGGTTAAAGGGCACCTGGCTACCCTGGCTTTGGCCGACTTTTAATCAAGTATTTCTCATGATCTATCTAGCACGGTGGATTCGTCGCTCAAATGTTGTAACAGGCGCAGAGTGGATTGGTACTCGATTTGGAAAGGGCAGAGGAGCAGAGCTTTCTCGAATTAGTGTCGTAATTTTTGCTATTGTTACTGTGATTGGATTTCTGACTTATGCCTATCAGGGGATTGGTCGATTTGCTGCTGTTTTTATGCCATGGGATCTTGCACCCAATACTTATGCCATCATCCTCATGTCTATTACAACACTGTATGTTATCCTTGGTGGGATGTACAGTGTGGTCCTCACAGATGTCATTCAGTTTGTGATCCTTACAATTGTTTCAATCATTCTTGCTATTATTGCCATGACCAGGATCTCACCAGAAGCCCTGAATACTGTAATCCCAGATGGATGGCGTAATCTATGGTTTGGATGGCAGCTTGAAATGGATTGGGGTGAACTCATCCCAGCTGTTAACGACAAAATGGCGGCCGATGGTTATGGCTTGTTTACCATTGTTATGATGATGATTCTCCTAAAAGGTATTCTGAATAGCATGGCCGGGACAGCGCCCAACTATGATATGCAGCGTGTCCTGGCTACCAAGTCGCCCAGGGAGGCAGCTTTGATGAGCGGAATGGTTTCTATCGCACTCTTTCCGCGATGGTTGATGATCGGAGGTTTGACTCTTCTTGGACTGGTCTTTTTTAGTGATGGTTTGCGTGAAATGGGAGCTGGTATCGATTTTGAATTGATCATGCCCTATGTGATCAGCAATTTCATTCCGGCTGGAGTCACGGGTCTAATAATTGCCGGTTTGCTGGCAGCATACATGTCTACCTTTGATTCAACAGTCAATGCAGGTGCTGCCTATCTCGTCAATGACATCTATAAACGCTATATACGTAAGAATGCTAGTGATAAACAGTATATGAACATGAGTTACATCGCGTCAATTGTCATCGTGGTGGTTGGAGTTGCCTTTGGATCCATGGCTACATCAATCCATTCTGTCATGCAATGGATCGTATCTGGACTATGGGGTGGTTTTGCTATTCCTAATATTTTGAAATGGCATTGGTGGCGGTTTAATGGTTATGGCTATTTCTGGGGCATGATCGTTGGCGTGGGTTCTGCCATGTTAACGCCAGTATTGTTTCCTGGTCTTGATCCCTTGCAAGCTTTCCCTTTCATTATGGGTGCCGCCGCTCTGGCTTCTATCATTGGTTCCCTGATGACTGATCCGGACGGAGATGATGTTCTCTTGGCTTTCTATACCAGTGTGAAGCCCTGGGGTTTTTGGGCACCCATCAAGGAGAAGGCTCTTTTAAAAGATGCAAATTTTAGCATTGATAACTCTTCTGGTAGGGATCTATTCAACGTGTTTGTTGGAATTATCTGGCAAATGACCTTTGTGCTGGCCCCCATCCTGCTGGTGATCAAATCCTATGTCTGGATGACAGTTACCTTTATTGTGATGGCACTATTAACCCTCGTATTGAAAAAGAATTGGTATGAAAGGTTAACCAATGACTAAACGACTCCTCATCGGACTTATCCTGGCTGTCTTTTTTGTGAATTGCACGACTCCTTCTTCTCTGGAAAAAGGATTTGAGCATTTTATCACTACCGAGGGAGATAAACTCATGGATGGGGATGTGGAGTATCGCTTCATGTCCTTCAATATTCCCAATCTTCATATGGTTGAAGATCAGATGACCTTTGATGAAATCCAACCCTGGAGATTACCTAATAGCTACGAACTGCATGATGCTCTCGCTTCAATCCAACAAATGGGTGGGCAGGTAATTCGAACATATGTGATCACTGTTATCAGACCAGATGATCTGCCAGGGACCCCCAAGCACGTATTGGGACCAGGGGTTTTTAATGAATCTGCATTTCTTGCTCTGGATACCATGATGGCAGTGGCTGCTGAGCATGATATTAGAGTAATCATTCCATTTGTGGATAATTGGCCCTGGATGGGAGGCCGAGCTGAGTACGCTGGATTTCGAGGTATGGATAAAGATGATTTTTGGAGTGATTCACTACTTATTGCTGATTTCAAACAAACCATTTATTACCTGATAAATAGAGTGAATACTGTTACTGGAATTCCATATCGTGAAGATAAAGCACTACTCGCCTGGGAAACGGGCAATGAATTATATAGTACACCTGAATGGGTAGCAGAGATAGCAGAATACATCAAGGAACTTGATCCAAACCATTTAGTGGTGGATGGCTTCCATTCAAATATCCTGAGGGAATCCAGCCTGACAGATTCTAATATTGATTTTGTGACGACCCATCACTATGAAAAGGATCCAAGATTAATGGTCCGACACATACGTGAAAATCAGGCTCGTTCAAGTGGCATAAAGCCCTACTTCGTTGGTGAGTTTGGCTTCATCAGCACAGCAGGACTGGCAGCCGCTATGGATGCTATCATAGAAACAGGCACTTCAGGTGGCCTGTCCTGGAGTCTTCGCTTTCATAGCCGAGACGGTGGATTCTATTGGCACTCAGAGCACCTGGGATTAGGCCTATACAAAGCATTTCATTGGCCTGGCTTCGAATCTGGTTCTGCATACGATGAAACAGCTGTGTTGCAGCTGATGAGGGAAAAAGCATTTGAGATTCGGGGGATGAACCAACCGGACCTTGAGGTACCTGCTGTACCCGTTCTGCTTCCTATCAAATTACCCATAGCAATTAATTGGTTGGGTAGCACGGGTGCAAGTGGATATGATCTTCAACGGGCACCAGAGAAGTCAGGTCCATGGGAGTTTATTGCTAGAAATCTTTCAGACGCCAATGAAGCCTACCGAAGCCTTTTCAACGATGGTGCCACGACTAAGGGACATGACTACTACTATCGTGTCCGAGCCAACAACTCAGCTGGTTCATCAGTTTGGTCACCAGCCAGTAATCGTGTCGCTGGTGTAGGAGCATTTATTGTAGATCCCATGGAAAGAACGGCGAACATTTTCAGTAGCGGTGGCAATTTGGAATTCACAAGGAGTGAAAGTCGGAAGGCAAAAGAAGACCTCTATCGCTTGGCTGGTGAAGCAAATGCATACATACAATATTTTCTACCGGAAGGAATCTACAATTTTCAGATTGATTGCTTCTTTCCTAATGAAGTATTAGCTCCCAGTCTTGAGTTGAGTCTTGATGGTGAAAGCTTTAGCAATACCGATGTTCTGATTGAAAATTTCTTTCAAGAGGCTAAAGCCTACGGCTATTGGAAACCTGTGAGATATTCAACCCGCGACCTGGATTCAGAAGCTAAGTACTTGCGAATTAAGTGGAATACAGATATGCAGATCGCTCATACTATCATAGGCTCTTAAATGGAAACGCTGGGAATGTATCGCGTCGATCACAAAACTCTAACAAAGCTGAGAGCAGAGATCGAGCACGAAATACATCATGGGATTCTTCCTTTTTGGCACACATACAGCAAGGATGAAGAATTGGGGGGCTTTTATGGTCGAGTCAGTGACAACGGTAAAGCTGAGCCATTTGCACCCAAATCCCTGATTCTTAATACCCGCATTCTTTGGTCCTTCTCAGTGGCTTATGCAACATACGGTGGGTTAGAAAATTTGAGTTTGGCTGATAGAGCATACGAGTATATCACTCAGTACTTTCTCGATGAAGAGTTTGGCGGAGTCTATTGGATTCTGGATTCAAGGGGCAACCCAGTAGATGATAAAAAGAAGGTTTATGGACACGCATTCCTGATCTATGCCCTTTCAGAGTATTATGGCATTAAACAGGAACAGTCAATTCTTGATTTAGCCATCGAGACTTTCAGAATCGTGGAATCACACAGCTTTGATAGGAAAAACGGTGGCTATTTTGAAGCCTTTCAAAGGGATTGGACCCTTACTGATGATCTTCGGCTAAGTGCTATTGATCTCAATGAAAAAAAATCGATGAATGCTCATCTCCACGTCCTGGAAGCGTACACGAACCTCTATAGATATTGGAGGGATCCAGCTCTGAAGGAGCAATTGACGAGATTGATCTATGATTTCTCCGAAAAGATCTTCAATAGCTCGACTGGTCACTACCAACTATTCTTTAATGAGGTTTGGGATGTCAAAAGCGATCGCATTTCATTTGGACATGATATTGAAGGTAGTTGGCTCATATGTGAAGCAGCTCAAGCTATTGGAGATGCGGATCTTATCAAAATATCTCAACAGATTGCCTTGATCCAAGCATCGGCTGTGTACCTTAAAGGAATAAATGACGACGGTTCCCTTATCTATGAAATTCGATCCAACGGTCAGAGAGACCGGGAAAGACATTGGTGGGCACAATCTGAGGCACTTGTTGGTTTTCTAAACGCTTACCAATTATCCAGCGACCAGAAATATTTTAATGTGGCACAGCGTCTCTGGGAATACATCAAACATAATCTCATCGATACCAGGCATGGTGAATGGCATTACAAACGCCTGGCAAATGGTGAAATTGCATCCAATCAATTCAAGATTTCAGAATGGAAGGGTCCGTATCACAATCTCAGGGCCTGTATCGAACTATCAAAGCGACTCGGATCTCTTATAAATGAAGGAAGCAAATGAACTCCATATTCGACAAACGCTTAAATATTATAAGATCATTTTATAATGACCTGATCTATCAGGAAAATGACTCTCTTTTCAGCATGAATGGACTGTACGAGAAATACAGCAATCCTGTTCTAACCGCTGATCATGTTCCTCTAGAATGGCGTTATGATTTAAATCCTGAGAGTAATCCTCAACTCCTGGAGCGGCAGGGGATCAATGCAGTTTTCAATCCCGGTGCGCTAAAATTGAATGATAAGTATCTGCTTCTTGCTAGAGTTGAGGGTCATGATCGGAAATCATTTTTTGCTGTGGCTGAGAGTCCAAATGGAACCAGCAATTTTAAGTTTTGGGATGAGCCTATCGAAATGCCTGAAACCCAAGACCCAGATATCAATGTATATGACATGCGCCTCACCCAACATGAGGATGGCTGGATCTACGGGGTCTTTTGTACAGAGCGTAAGGACCCCAATGCCCGACCTGGAGATTTGTCTTCTGCGATTGCCCAAGCCGGCATCGCCCGGACCAAGGACTTGAAAAGTTGGGAACGTCTTCCCGATCTTGTCACAACCTCATCCCAACAGCGTAATGTAGTATTGCATCCAGAATTTATTGATGGGCAATATGCTTTCTATACCAGACCCCAAGATGATTTCATAGAGGCTGGTAATGGCGGTGGGATAAGTTGGGGATTGGCCGCTGATATAAACAATGCCATAATTAACGAGGAAATCCTGATTGAACCTCGGGAATACCATACGATCAAGGAAAGTAAAAATGGACAGGGTCCACCACCTATCAAGACCAGTGAAGGGTGGTTGCACCTCGCACACGGGGTTCGAAATACAGCGGCTGGCTTGCGATATGTATTGTACCTGTTCATGACATCGTTTGAGAATCCATCCAAACTGATTTATACGCCAGGTGGCTACCTAATGGCACCCAGAGGTTCTGAACGAGTGGGTGATGTATCAAATGTCCTTTTTTGCAATGGATGGGTCACCGATGAAGATGGAAATATCCTAATCTACTATGCTTCCTCTGACACACGGATCCATGTTGCTCGTTCTCATGTAAATACATTGGTTGAATATTGTAGAAACACTCCTGCTGATGACTTGAGAACAGGGGCTTCTGTTAAGCAAAGAATGGGTCTGATCAACAAGAATAAAGCATTTAAGGTTCCTATGTAATGTTGAGGCATCGATCGAACAATATCGCAAAACGGATGGCTGTTTCATTTCTTTCCCTGGTGGCTTCTGCCTCTGAGCTCCATCTGGATGATATGTCCGAATGGCAAACAAATACCCAAACTCTTCAGGGATCACAAATATTGGCCGCTCCCCTTATAGGTGGCGGTTTTGATTTGATGGGGAATGGCGGACTCATATTGTCTAAAGCTGAAGATACTCTCTTTCACAGGACCACGGATTTTGTGGAGTCTGGTACTTGGAGCAGTTCATGGCTAATTCTTGAAGGGGCAGCTCCACTGGCCTCTGTTCATATTCAGAGTCTGATGTATGGGCATCCCATAGATATTTCAACTGGATGGATCAAATTTGATGGAAATCCCTTACTGGCCGGAGAAGGATCAAATTTTATTCCGAGTCCTGAAAACTTGACGGATCAAACAATCCTACTTCCCGACCCACCAGGAGGTTGTCCACAAGATCAAGCAATTATTCGTGGGACAGGAGATTACGAGGGAAAATGGCTCTTACTATTTAATCATACACCTGAAATTTGGCCTGCCAGCTATCACTGGAGTATGGCTATTGCAGACGAACTGGAGGATTTTAAGCACGGGCAGAACCCCTTCGAATTGTTTCTTGATCAATTTCCCCTGTACGGACCCATTGACAATCACGCTCCCAACGATTGGATTGAAGTGAATGGTCGCTATTATGCCCCGGATGAAACCTATGATCTAACACCCAATATGTGGATTAGTGATGATCTTCTGACCTGGACGAATTTGGGGGAGATAGAAGGGCTTATTGGACACGATCCAGGAATTGTTTTTGATGGCGAGATTTTCCATCTCTTCAATGAGAACGGAAATGACATCACTCACTGCACCCTTGATTCCACACTGATCTTAGCCCATGACAATGAAACTGTCATGGAGTTAGGCAGCCACACAGGTGATGCAGATGTAAGCTTCTTCAACAATGCCTGGCATATGTTCTATGACAATGGTGAACATCTACACTATGAGATCGGCTATGCTTCCACCCAAAATGAAGATTTTCCCAGAGGTTGGGTGAAGCAGGAGAAGATCTATGGACCTCACAATCCGGAACAAGGCCAGGTTTGGGATGATGATACTGAGGCAGGAAATTTATTTGGTACAGGTGATGCTGATATCGCCATTGAAGGCAACACGCTTTATATGTTCACAGAGCGCCCCATTGGTGTGGCATACAAAACGCTGAATGAGCTATTTGATGTGGATAACGATGCCCTGCAGATCAGAGCGTTGTCTGATCAGAATGGGGATGGTGTGCCTGACGATTCATCCGATTGGTCCTTCCTTAATATGGGGTCAGTCATATGGAATTTGAATACGCCCCTCACTGGCGGTAATTATCGTTTACAGCTCAATATGGCATCTGAAACACTGGGGCAATCACCCCTGATCCAAAGTCTTTCACTACAAAGTGATGCCTTGCAGGCTACAAAACTTGAGCTATGGTCCGCTCATGAAGTATTACACATCAGAGGTGACAGCCTGATGAACCTGACTTGTAAGGCTACTGATGAGCACGGGAACGTGGTTATGGATGGTCCAAGAAACATCATTTTTGATACACAGTCACTGGGCAATCTGCAAATTGGCCCTACTCAAGATATTGAACGGGGTATCGCCTTTAACAGTTTTGCAATAGATCCTTCTCTAGCCTCTGATGTCGATTTGATCTCAATTGTTGCAAGTTCACCAGGGTTAATCTCAGATACGATCCAGGTTCGAGTTCGTCATCACCTCGAAATAGATGACTTTGAAGGATATTTGAACGACGATCTGCTTGAGGTGAATTGGACACCAGCACCTGGTCTTGATGCAGAGATAACGCTGTTTGAACAGGAGAACAATCAAATACTCCGTTATGAGTATGGTGTAGGCAATGGATCACCTCCGTACAGCGGGATTCAAAGAATCCTGACCCAAGATTATGGCTTAGCAGCAAATGTTCAATTTGACTATCGTGGAGATGCCTCGGGTCGTGATCTGGTGCTTCGGCTATCAGAGAATGATGGCACTGACTGGGACTATACTCTGTCCATGATGGATTCAACCTGGCATACCCTCACACTTAGTTCGGAGGATTTTGCCTCTGATGATGGATCCCTGAACATTGAATTTGAAAAACTGATTCGGCTTTCATTTTATGTGCTCCCTGGTGCTTCTGACTTTGGCACAGGTGGTCTACATTTCGATAATATTCTTATGGGGTTCCAAGGATTGACAGGGATTGTGAGAGAGGGAATGCAAATGCCTCTATCTCCAAAGCTATTCCAGAACTACCCTAATCCCTTCAATGGTTCAACTCAGGTCAAATATTTTCTGACCGAATCAGGAAAGGTGGAATTTAAAGTTTTTGACCTTTTGGGACGACAAGTTCAAAAACAAATCTATTTCTCCCAATTACCTGGCTCTCATCAATGGAGTTGGACTCCTGGTCAGACGTACTCTGGCATCTATTTTATCCAAATGACCACTGGTAATTCGCGCCAGATTATAAAAACCATGCTTCTTAAATAGGCTCAATTATGTTTCAAATCACTAAAATGATATGCATCTCTTTTATTTTCGCAACCTACTCTTTGTGCCAGGTAACATTACCACCATTACCGCTGACTTCTGACCATTATGAAAGAGCAATCTTAGATGCACAACGATTGCTCCAATACTCTTTTCAGGGTGAGGGTGAGGGTGAAATCCCCCGTCAAGCCTTTCACGAATTACAAACTGCTTTGAAGATAAGTAAAGAGATGCATCAACGGGGTGATTTGACTGGACAAGCATTAAGATCTGCAATTAATAATCTGTACGATGCCTGTGTGCTCTTTGAAATTCAGGCTCGTGTAGCCAATAGTACCAGCATTGATACCCTTGCAACCAAAGAAACCAAATATTTGTTCCAGAACCTAAAAGAGCTCTCTCCAGATCATTTAATTTATGGTATGCAAGATGCCACTGGATACGGTGTTGGGTGGAATGACGATGATGATCGTTCAGATGTGAAGGATGTCTGCGGCTCATATCCTGGAATGTTTAGTTGGGATGTATATGCCCTTACCCGGGATGGACATTATGATCGATTTAAATACCGCTTTGAGCTGGCGTATCGGCATGGTGCCGTGAATACGCTCTGTTGGCATCAGTATGATCCCTTGGGAAGAAGTTTTTATAGTAAAAACGTGGATCATGAAAATGTTGTCCAGACACTCTTACCCCAGGGTGAATATCATGAATACTATCTGGAAAAGCTTGAGTACCTGGCGTTCTCTTTAAAATCACTTAGAGGTGACCATGGTGAATCAATACCGGTGATCTTTAGACCCTATCATGAACACGATGGTGGATGGTTCTGGTGGGGAGCAGGACAATGCACCACAGAAGAATACAATGAAATCTGGCGATTCACATATCACTATTTGACGGATTCGCTGAACGTCCACAACCTACTTTGGGCTATAAGTCCTAACCATGCCAACACAGAAGAAAAGTATCTGAGCATCTTTCCCGGACATGATTATGTGGATGTTTATGGTATGGATCACTACTTCAACGGTGAGAGTATTGGTCAAGATCAGGTTCTGGATTTTATTCGGAAGCTCAGGGTCGTATCGACTCTTGCAGCGAATCATGACAAGTTGGCAGGATTAACGGAGGTCGGTTACGAAGGCATTCCTCTTGATTCATGGCACACAAATGTGCTTCTTGACCCTTTGAAAAGAGATCCCGTTGCAAGCCGTGTCAGCTATGCAGCAGTTTGGCGGAATGCAAACACTACTCATCACTATGCCCCATATCCTGGTCATACTAGTGTGCCGGATTTCTTAGAGTTTTATCAGGATCCCTATACACTTTTTTCACTGAATATGCCTAAGATATACTTTCACAATTTCGTTGAACCAGACTATGGTGATATTGTCGTTCCCAATGGAATAGACCTACAACAAAACTACCCCAACCCTTTTAATCCCGGTACGGAGATACCTTATGAAATAGAGGGCTTCTCCAGAACCAATCTTTCTATTCAAATCTATGACATTAGGGGGCAGAAATTGAAGAGCTTTCAGCGCAAACATGAATATGATGGGGATTTTAGTGTCCACTGGGATGGTGTTGAGGCAGACGGCGAACCTGCACCAGCAGGCGTTTATATATATCAATTAGCAACTCAAGGTATCTACGAGTCAAGAAAGATGGTGCTCCTCAGATGATAGTACGAATCCAATTTATATGTTTTATTGCGGCAATCTTAACAATCAATACTTGTGTTCATACTTTGCCAAGCGAAGATGCAATCCCTATGAGAATGTCAATCAGCACCTTCGAAGAGTGGCAGCAGCACACCAGTGAAATTAAAAACATGATCATTACCTCTGATCAGAAGATTGATGTAGAGTTTGACCTGTTGGGAGACGGCGCACTACTCCTCGAAAAAGTAGAAAAGGAACAACATTTTTTGCATTCTGACCGCTTTGAGCCGAAGGGGAGATGGGAATCAAAATGGCTCAAGGCTAATTATAAGCCTGGGACAATTACTTTGAGCTTAGATCTATTGGCTTATGGCCGACAAGTGGATCTCACTCAGGGATGGATCAAATTCGATGGAAATCCGGTGCTATCAGGGGGGAATACGCTTTTACCCCTAAACGAGAAAAATATTTCAGAGGAGACACTTGTTCTACCAGAGCCAGGCGGAGTACCCCAGGATCAATCGATAGTAAGAGGGACAGGTCCCTACGAAGGGAAATGGTTACTGTTCTTTAATCACACTCCCAATAAGTGGCCATATGAGTACTATTGGTCAGTTGCCATTGCTGACTCCTTAGCTCCACTAACGAGAGGAGAAAATCCTTTTTACATTCCTGAGGACCACTGGCCACTGTTTGGCCCAATCGATAATCATGCTCCAAACGATTGGGTCTATGTGGATGGTAGCTACTATGCACCTGATGAAAACTACAATGGTGATTCCCATATGTGGGTAAGCCATGACCTGTTCACGTGGGAAAATATTGGTCGAATCTCAGGTATTAACGGAAGCGATCCCGGCATTATTCATGATGGTGAACATTTTTATCTCTTTAATGAAGCTGAGTCGGCCATTAACTATAATCGCCTCGATTCAACCTTAACTAATGTGACTCAGGGCGAGACAGTGTTGGAGGTTGGAGGGCATACTGGGGATGCAGATGTGGCCTTCTTCAACAATCACTGGCATATGCTATTTGATGATGGCCCCCACCTACACTACAACATTGGCTGGGCCCGTACAAAACCCTCGCAGTTTCCAGGAGGCTGGAATATTCACAGGAAAATCTATGGACCCCACAACCCTGAACAGGGCCAGGTTTGGGATGATGATACTGATGAGGGTAATCGATTTGGTACCGGTGACGCAGATATGGCGCTTGAAGGTACAACACTCTACATGTTTACTGAGAGACCGGTTGGGGCTGCATATAGAGAACTCCATGAAGTGCTTAATTTCGATGACATTCAAGCAGAAATTCGCCTCCACATAGATTTTGATGGGGATGGAGAAGTTGATGACATTCTTACTCAGGAGATAAGATCTGGTGGTAAGCAATCGTATGAATATGAGATGATCGAATCTGTGAATTCAATAAAATTGGAAGTAGTTTTCAAAGGCTTTACAGAACAGAGTCCTCTGCTAAGAAGTTTGGAAATGTGGTCAGATAGAAAGCAGGGTAATGTTTAAACAAATATCCATACTCTCGTTAATCGCCTTCTTCCTTTCCTGCGCTTACCAAACCGAACCTTTCATTCCTGGAACCGTCGATGATTCAGCAATTACTCCTTGGGATAAAGCCGAATTGATGCGAGATGCTTCTGATTTTCAATTTCTCATCGTCTCGGATAGAACGGGCGGAATGCGACCGGGAGTCTTCGCTGAAAGCATCCCAAAGATAAATGCACTCCATCCTGAATTTGTAATTTCAGTTGGAGATCTTATCGATGGCTATTCCACTGACAGTCTCTATCTGGATGGTCAATGGCAAGAATTTGAATCCATTCTTAGTGGTCTGGAACGTCCCTTTTTCAGAGTGCCTGGGAATCATGATATCTCAAACATCTGGATGGCGAATGATTGGCAAAGACGTTACGGCCCGCAGTACTATCATTTTGTGTATAAAGATGTACTGTTTCTCGTCCTCAACACGGATGAAGATGGTATGTACGGTATTCGAGGTGAGCAGATTGCATATACAAGGAAGGTCCTAGCTGATAATCAGCTGGTTCGTTGGACCATGATTTTCATGCATAGACCAATCTGGGGCTATGGGGATCAGGCTGGCTATGAGCATATCGAAGCGCTTCTGGAAGATCGACCTTATACCGTGTTTAGTGGTCATCACCACCACTACAAGAAGAGTGAGCGCAATGGGAGAGATCATTACGTGTTGGCCACAACCGGTGGGGGTAGCTATATGCGAGGTCCAGAGTTGGGTGAATTCGATCATGTGACATGGGTAAGCATGACTGAGAAGGGTCCCGATGTAGTTAACCTGACTCTTGATGGTATTATCAGTGATGATGTCGTGACTGAGGATGATGTACCTACAGTGCAGGCACTTAGACTAGGCTCATGGATTCAGGTAGCGCCCATTTTAGCCGAAGGACAGTCTTTTGAAGTAAGCACCATGAGGCTCATATTGAGTAACCCGGGGGATCGTCCGTTAAAAATTATGGGAGAGATCAGCAGTCAGCATTTGAGATTCAGTCCGACAATCGTCGATCGAATCCTAGAGCCCCTGGTTCAAGATACACTTAATCTCAATATTGTAAATCACACTGGGATATCCATTCAAAACCTGAGGAATATCCAGCCATTCATCGAGTTAACTGCTTCTGCTGAACTGAAACCAGAATCTTGGACAAGTATTCCAAATCGTTTTGACCTGACCTTTGATGCTCCATACCCTCTAAGTTTTGTGCAGTCACCAAAAACGATTGATGGCTCATTAGCAGATTGGAACAGTGAAATATTTATTGCAGATGAAGCTCCTGGCTATTTGAATGAGGACTGGGATTGGCATGGTCCACAGGATGGCCGATATCGCTTTGCGCTTCTCCAGGATGATGAAGCTTACTATTTAGCCTTGGATTTGCATGATGATATCAAGGTCTTGGATAAAATCATTTCCCCAGAAATCCAGGATCATATCACTCTATACTTCAATTCACAGCATGACTTTGATAATTCCGATCATCAGTTTTCGATCAATATTGAATTTGATGAGACAGGCCAAATGATGGCTCAGGATTCCTCTTTAATTAATGAGATGAATATTCAAGCCATTAGTCACACGGACGGGTTCACAATGGAATTAAAGCTTATGAAAACGGAAATTGGAACGCTCACCAGGTTCAACCTGGCCTTTACCGACCAGGACAGAGCGACCAACGGAAAACCATCAAGGCTCTGGTGGAGACCGCCTTGGGGATCTGAGCAGGATTATTCCAATTCAGGTACATTTTATTCGCAGGGAGCAGAATGATGATACGCAATTTGATATTGTTACTTCTTTTGGCTGAATTTGGAGTGGCACAGCTTACCTCATATACGGAAGATTTTAATGATAATCTACTTATCGGTTGGGATACGAATGCAGGTCAGACAACCTATACATTAACTGAGGCCGATCAGCGTCTCAATATTCTGTATAACAGGAACAATGAAAGTTGGGAATGGGACAATATTAATTTCACACCCCCTCAATCCCTGGATGTGAGTCTGACACCAGTAATTACTCTGGATGTAAAGTCCAGTGTCGCTACTGAACTTGTCTTGAAACCTACTTACACTAATGACACCAGCGATTGGTTGCCAATAAATATTCCTCCGGACAATGCATGGCACACCTATACCTTTGATTTGACCCAGTATACTGGCCAGTTGATGACAAGAATCTACTTCTACCTTGATGGAGGATCTCAAGAATATAATTCAGGTATTGTTGAGTTTGATAACTTGCTCATAGGTGGCTACGCTTTGTTAATTCAAAATCCGGTTGCAACAGCAATAGACTCCTCAAGTATACAGCTAGAGTGGTTGTGCTCTGATCCTGAGGCAGTCAATTTCTATAGCATTTTTAAAGCTTCTGACCAAGGGTTTACTCCAGACGAGGCCAGTTATTTGGATACGAGTCATGGCCTATCTTATTTGGATACAGATCTCCTCAACAACACCACCTATTACTACCGAATCAGTGCGACAGATACAACAGGAACAGAATCAAATTATTCCTCAGAAGTTTCAGCCCGCACATTTACACCAGGATTACATCCATCCATCCAAGTGTTATCTGAGGATGCTAATACAGTGGGGCTCTACGAGAAGTATGAGATCATTCTGGATTTGGGTAACGCCCAATTCAATAATCCTTTTGACCCTGCACAGATTGATATCGGTGGGTTGTTCGTGTCTCCCTCTGGTGAGGAGTGGCCCATCAATGCATTTTGGAATAATTCCTATGATATCTCAGAGTGGACATTGCGTTTTGCTGCAAATGAGTCGGGAATATGGACCTATGTACTCCATGCAACAGATATGGATGGCACAGGATATAGCGAGGAATACAATTTTCAGGTTATCGAGTCTGACCGCTCTGGTTGGATACAGGTTGCTGAATCAAACCCCCACTACCTCCAGCTTGATGACGGCTCACCCTTTTGGGGAGTGGGCGTGTATTACCCTTGGAATGTTACAGAAAATGGTATGAACCAATTGGGAGCTCATGATGCCAACCTTTTTGGCTATTGGAACGGTACTTACGATGGTGCTGGGAATGGAGGCGGCAATCGTCTTTTTGAATCGATGCAGTCAGGGATTGGTCAGTATGATCAACTAAAATGCGCCCGGATCGAAGATATTCTTGAAATGGCAAGCAATAATGGGATGCGTATGATGTACGCGATCTGGCCTCATGATGCCTTTTCCGAAACTGTATGGGCGACCATGTGGGAATCAAATCCTTATCAATTCGTCTGTTCAGCCGACGATATCTATTCAGATGCCACAGCATGGGAATTTCAAAAGAAGCAATATCGTTACCTTATTGCCCGGTTCGGTTGGGATCAACACATGGGGATCTGGGAGATCATGAACGAGATCACCGGTACAGACGGGTGGCAGCATGGATATCAGGTTCAGGCTACTGCCTGGGTGGATAGTATGCATCAATATTTATCCCGGAATGATCCATTTCGGAGGCCAACAACTGTATCTAAACATGGAGGTAACTACTGGCCAGAGGGCTATGGATTAGTAGATATGCCAAATGTCCATCTTTATGAAACTGGTTGGACCCCAGAATATGCCAATAACCCCATGCGTTCCAGTATGTACATTTACCATGATTTAAGTCGAAGTTTTTGGGCAGATTTTGACAAGCCTGCCACTTTTGGTGAGGCAGGCTATACAGACAGCTACGGAAATTATTCTACAGGCAGTATTGAATACACCCAAGCATTTCATAATGCATATTTTGCATCATGGTCAAATGGTCTTTCCACCGCTCCACTCTGGTGGGATATGACGCTTATCAATAGTGGTGAATTTGATGTTATTCAAGCTGTCAACTCCATTGCCTCAAGGATCAATTATCCTCAACTCGATTTGACACCAGAAAATATAAGTGTGGACGGTGCAGATGGATTTGTAATGGTAAGTGACACGCTGGCTTTTGGGTGGATTCGTGACCACTGGGGTGAACCCGTGAGTGGACGTGAAATCAATTTTTCAGGGCTAACAGATAGTGCGTATTCAATACAGTGGTACAACACCTGGACAGGCGCTCTTATTTCGGAGCATCTCCGACCCGCTTTTGGAAATACAATCAGCGATGTGATCCCTCAAATAACAAGTGGTGAGGGTGATATCGCCTTCATTACTATTCCCACACCTTCGGGTACCGTTCCTTATGAGCTTCGACTCCATACTTCAGCAAGTAGCCTATTGAACACCCCTTCACAGGTAGCTCAATTAACCTGTTATGTTGTTGATGAATTCGGGCGCATTTGTTTGAACGCAGAAAATGGAATCAGCTTCTTAATGAATGGTCCAGGGTCCTTGCTTGGAGACGTTGAGCAGAATGCAAACCATGGTGTTGCCTCGCTGGAGTTTAGAGCCGATACAAGCCTCGGTCTTGCTCAAATTATTGCAGAATCTGTCGGTCTGGTTTCCGACACAATCGCTATTGACATCACCAATACGATCTTGGTCGATAATTTTGAGAATTATACCAGCTCTGCCACATTGGCCCAGCATTGGCAGGCACGAGTCGGGACAGAAGCCTCTGTTGAGTTAGAATTTAACGAGGTTGGAGCCGGTGCTCAAGCTCTGAGCTTTACATACAGCATTGGTAATGGAAGTCCACCATATTCAGGCATCGAGTACCAGTTCCCTGGGACTTATGCAGGCACCAATTTCTTGAATTTCTGGTTGGATTCTAATGGTTCTAACAGGCTTTTCGTAATTCTCATAAATGAGCGTGATGGAACTTATTGGCAGTATGATCACAGTCTTGATCAATCGGGAGAAAATTGGTTATCCATACCGCTAGCGGCATTTTCATCAAATGACGGATCTATTGAGCCCGACCTTCAGAATCTGGAAAGTATTAGTTTCAATACCTTGCCCGGGGCAGGTGGCTGGGGTTCAGGCGAATTATATATCGATGATTTGTCCTTCTCTGCAACCATGCAAACTGTGGATATTGCTAATTTCCAAGCTCTTCCAGATAAATTTCATTTTGACAGTATTTATCCAAATCCATTCAACCAGTCAACCAACTTGAGATTTGTGATCGAGCGGGCTGGAGATGTCCATATACAGATATTTGATTTGAAGGGTCGTGAAATATTCCAAAGCCAAAAATCGTATTCCACAGCCGGTGTAAATCAATACTTGTGGGACACTAAAAACCTTTCTTCCGGAGTTTATCTGGTGAAAGTGAGTAGCTCAGGACAGAGTCAGAGCCAAAAATGCATTCTACTCCGTTAAGGATAGCCAGACTAAAAAACATAGTTAGAAAATTAAAATAGGAGTATACCCTTTGAAATTCCTCACGCGATTTATCATCAATATAATCATCATCCTCGGATTGACTGCTTGTGCGACAACGGAGGAGACAACTGCAACGGTAGCCAATATTGAAACAAGTTCACCTTTCGTTCAGGTGGAGGGGCTTAATTTTATTAAGGATGGGAAACCCTATCATTTTCTAGGAACCAATCTTTGGTATGGTGCCAATCTAGCAGCTGAAGGGCAGCGGGAGCGTCTCTTACAGGAGTTGGATGAGCTAAAACTTATGGGAATCGAAAACCTCAGAGTTGTGGGGGCGTCCGAGGGGGCAGGGGACAGTCGAATTCGGAAAAGCTTTCAACCGCAACTGGGAGTCTATGATGAGGAGATGCTGGTAGGTCTTGACTTCCTTCTTTCTGAGATGGGCAAGCGGGATATGACAGCCGTAATCTTTCTGAATAATTATTGGGTTTGGACCGGGGGTATGTCACAATACATGGCCTGGGTGAATGGCACAGAAGTACCCAATCCATTCTTACCACAATATGAATGGAATGATTTTATGAGATATAGTGCGACATTTTATTCAAGCAATGAGGCTATATCAGCACACCAGAACTACATGGATCAATTGCTAAATCGCACGAACACTATCACGGGAAAACCCTATATAGATGATCCTGCCATAATGTCCTGGCAGTTGGCAAACGAACCACGTCCAGGAAACGATGCATCGGATTCAACTGTGATTGCAGCGTACATAAAATGGGTAGATCAGACTGCAAGATACATCAAAGCACACGATCCCAATCATCTGGTATCAACTGGTAACGAAGGACTGGCAGGCTCAGTCTGGCTGGAATCTGCATATCGTGATGCCCATAAGCTAGATCATATCGACTACATGACATTCCATCTCTGGATTAAGAATTGGGGCTGGTATGATGCAAATAACCCTGAAGAGACATATCCTGAAGCCAATCGGAAGGCACTGGACTATATTGATCAGCACTTAGTTTTTGCCGCGAAGCTTGGTAAGCCGATTACTTTGGAAGAGTTTGGAATACCTCGTGATGAACACTCTTACTCCATCGCTTCTAGTACTGAATGGAGAGATAAATACTATGCTGATGTATTTGAAGCTCTTTATCAAAATGCATTGGCAGGTGGAGCCGCAGCTGGAAGTAATTTCTGGGGTTGGGGTGGCAAAGGGATACCCGATACGGATGATGAACACTGGGCTCCCGGGGATGATTTTGTTGGGGATCCGCCACAGGAACCTCAAGGCTTGAATTCAGTATTCTCAACTGATTCAACTACGGTGAACATTATTCGTAATTACACTAGAATGATGAACGCAATCCAGTAAGATTATCTTATAAATCAGTATAAGAAATATGTTAGCCTTATAGAGGGGTGAAAATTCCATTTGTCATGTAGGGGTAGTAGGTACATAGATATTAATCTATAGCTGCGTTTCGAGGCCCCGGGTGTCTCAAAAACCCTACAATCGGTGTCTCAATATCCATCTCGAAAACAAGGCCCTATAATTACCTGGCTTGACATATTTGACTCCAGCTATTGTCACAGGACCCAAGTTTTATAATCCGGCTAGACGGGCAGGCCCCAATCCGGCAGGCTACGCATTTTCATTCAATGCCCTAAAGTAAATAATAACAATTATATATAATTTAACACATGCTTTCTTACAGGCAGGAGTTCAATAAAGAAAATTAAAACGGAAATCCTTTTCCATTGCTCACTGGATAAACTCTGAAATAACCATCTGTATCTGCAGTTAATGAAGGAAGTGGAAACAAATCTGGTGGAAAGTCAATACTTTGAGTCTCCTTAACACACTGTATGTCAGCTCAGTAGTGAATTATGCATCAGTATTTGGGAGCAGGGGGCCGGAGGTTCGAATCCTCTCACCTCGACACTAGTTAAGCCCAATAAC
>Ga0307989_1000266_pt1 | contig 36475 bp, 28 predicted proteins | sample EllFjometagen185_FD_203164 | JGI IMG/M metagenome (GOLD analysis project Ga0307989, IMG submission 203164) | Marine microbial communities from Ellis Fjord, Antarctic Ocean - #185 | ecosystem: Environmental > Aquatic > Marine > Unclassified | place: Southern Ocean | collected 2014-10-08 | reverse complement strand
AGATATGGATTGGGGAATACACTCACATCAGAGGTCACTCCCCCAGCCTTAATTTGATTTATTGCAACGGCTTGTGTTTCAATCCTGAAATATTCCCCGGAAATCCACGGTCGTTGAGTCGCTAAAAGGAGTGTGTCTCCAAGTTGAGGTGCGACATCAACGTGTGAGGTATCTCCATCTGGATTAAGTTCAATCTGTGGGTTTGAGCTAAGCCGAGTAATCCAGGCCGGACCGCCATCAAATATGATCAAGTCATCCCCATCGGTCCATGAGTTGATCATTTCATCTGTGGTATCATCAAAACTATTCTGGAAGATATTCCAGTCCAGCTGGAGACCTGTCCGGTTATTAAATACCCTCCAAGGTCCTGTTTTACCTGATGAGAGAAGTGTATCTTCAGAAAAAATCATTAAGAAGTCCCCTGCCCGCTCACCACTCACGCGGCGGTAAGGTTCAGAGTAGATATCCCAATTGCTTTCCCCTGAGAGCCAGCGAGTTGAATCAGGCCACTCATCGATTTCGCTAAAATTATTAATAGTCATACGCCAGCCATCAATCCAGGGTCCTGGTTTTCCATCAATCATTTGAGATTCAATAAATAGCGTGTCATGATTGGTTGCAAAAATGTTGGCACTCATCTCACCTGATGTATCTGATAGCTCAACATAGTATTGATTATTATCCATTTCAGAATTTGAAAGAATTTCAAGTTGGATGGGTCCGTTGCCCACATTCTCATGATTACGAATAAGTTGGATATTAGGAGGCGCACTATTCTGCGGTAAGCTCGCAAAAGTGGCGCTGTCAACCCAGGCATCTGAGGTAGCTTGGGGTGGATCACTCGAAAAACTGGGAACCATGGTATAACCATCTGGATTGAACTGAACATCACCAGGCATCACGCCCCGATCATAGGCTTCCAAATAGTACCAATAGGTCATGCCTGGAAATACAGCAGTATCTGTAAAGGTGTAAAATAGACCGGTTTCATTCCCCAGGTTAATCTCTGAATTATAGTCTGTTACGCCAAAAATGCCATCGATCTCATCAACCTCAAAGATGGGTCCCTCCCACTCTGCCAGGTAAGGTGGACTGGATGATCGGTAGACGCGATATCCCTCAAAGTCATGGTAACCTGTAATGGGATCCACGGGTAATTCGCTTGATGTATCCCACTTGACGACTATTCCTTCTGATGTTGATTGGCAGGTAACATTTGGTGGTGGTGGCGCAAAGTCAGAGTTAAACCCTGAAGCGATGAAATTGTAGGCAGAACGGGCTTTACGTGATTGCTCCTCTGCATTCTTGGAAAATATCATGGCATAGGGAATTCTGAGGGTGTCTCCAGGTGCCATGTCGAAAGGGCCAAATGATGCCAGATCAGAATAAAGACTTCCGTATGTTATTCTGGGAGTTGAAAGAAAGCTATAATTCTCTGGGACAAAACCAAGATCATCTTTGAATTTCTCAAATTCATAATCTGTAAAAAGAGTAGTATCTCCACTCATTATGGCATGATAAACAGTATCGCTTCTACTAAGAGCATATTCTCTGGTCATAATACGTTCTTCTAGAGTTGAGTATTCCTCTGGTGGAACAAAATTATCAATGTACATCCAAAAGGGCTCAAGGATCGAGCTTAGACCCGAGAGGGTAATTGATTTGTTCTGAATTTTTTCAGCAAAGGAGTAAACCAAGGCTACCTGAGCTGAATCAAGGATAAGTCCCCTCCAGGCAGTTGTATGATATGAATTATAAGATACTAACTCATACGAATCCACTATTCCATTTTCAACTGTGTTGAAAATATGAGTATTTGCTTCAGTACCAACCTCCAGATTTGAATTTATTCCAATATATACATCTGAGTAACTCAAATCACTTTCGTTGATAAAGAGCAGTTCAAAAAAGGCTGCATCTTTGATCAATGGATTATTGAAATTGTAGGCTAATTGTAGAAATCTGATACCCAGAGACTGATCTGTTCCATCATTTTTGGTATCAGTCATGCTGAGTAAAGTCGCTGAACTTGCACTTGCGGCAATTGTTTGATGGTAGGGTTCAGGCCAGTACGATAGTCCGTAAAGATTTTCAGGCCACGTCAGCGGAAGATTTGAAATAGGAGCGATGGGATAATTCCCCGCCAAGGCAGAAGTGGAGATGATATCACCGAGCAAGGCATTAAAATTCAAAGATTGAGAATAAAATCGCTGGTCGGTGGTAATCTCTTTTTGATAGCCCTGAGTATCCCAACAATTTATAGCCCCCTCCATAATAGTAGAAGGATTCATCCTTGTTTGAATACCTTGATATTCAGGATTTGAACTAGAACCAATAGAAATAACTGGAGCAATATTGAAATCGCCTGGATACTGTTCTGAAAGTTGATTCTGGTCCCCATACCAAATCTGTTTAAAGTAGTCGCGAATAAACGGTTCATCACCACCACAACTAAATTGATCGGTCCCCAAAAGGTAACCGTTGGATTGACCAATAAGGATATAGCGATCTGATTTCAGAACACTCACATAATCCTGCCCGGTTTGTCCCCCTACCATAGAGATGAACAACCCGAATAGAAACAGCCTGACAGCCAATAATCTATATCTTTTAATTTGATCCTCCCCAACCCTGAATTTATATGTAAGCTAACTTTTGAGCGCTAAGGACAAAACCCTCATTCAGCAACGATCTTGGTGCATATTCAACTTCAGGATGAGCTTAATGCCGATGTCCAAATGCAACAAGCGGTGAACCAGGCCAATACAATTGATCATAGCCACCGACCATAACGACCATATCCCCCTTGAAATCTCCACCATTCATAGATATTGAATTGTAATTTTGTTGTATCTCGTTAACATACTTATAACCACTTCCATTGTAATGGAGGTAGTCGAATTTGGCCCCACCATAAAATATATCAGCTTCAGATTCAGCCTTTATAAAATTGTACTTTTCATAAATATGATCTATGTCTGCATAGAGTCGAGAGATCCTTGAATTGAAATTGTATTTCCAGAGCTCAAGATTCTTAGATATATATAAATTATTGCCAACAACTGCAAAACTATGCACATCAGGCAGATCATAACCCAATAAAGCCTGTAATGGATATTCTATCATCCGCCAACTATTGAATGTATTGCTCGTGTGCAACACAACATCACTACCAGGCCAAGTTAAGGGACTCCCCAGGACAAAAACATCTCCTCCACCAGATGTTCCAGTGATAGCGGAAAATCTAGATTCTAATCCCGTTTGGATACGGTCAAAATTAGCTCCATCAAAATGCAGGATATGTCCATCCTTGCCTCCAAAGTAAATATCATTGGGGGATGCACCCCAAATTGTAGTCACCTGATTTACCTGCCCATAACCTGCACTCCAAAGACGCTCGAATGAAGTACCATCAAAGTGAATAACATTCTTACCATTCACAAACCACACATCATCTGACGCAAATGCAAAAACATCTTTCAAAAGGGTGTTATCATACGCGATATGAAGACTCCAGTCACTCCCATCCCAGTGCATAGCGTTGTACCAGACTAACTGAGTATTTTCACCAGTAGAGTCTACTTCTTCGACCCGAATTCGTCCAGCAACCCAGATGTCATGCTCATGAATTATGACCGCATCATAAAGATTACCTTCCGCTGTGCCAAACGTATCGAGGCGCCAAGAAAAATCATGACTTGTTGTGTCAAGACAACAACTCTGTGAATCTGGTCCACAGGGGTGGGATCCCGCGTCGCAGATAATAGGATCTAGTTCATCGACGGGTTTAGGACATCCTATAATCAAGACTAGCATCAATATGGGTAGTAGGTATCTCATCTATCCTTTAAGCGTTATGCTAACGCTCGAAACTTTTTTTAGACTGCATTCATAATCTGTTAAAAAAGCATCAATTTGTTCGTGAATCTTCCCAAACAAGTTTCTCGTTAGTTCGAGTAATGAAAAAATTGGGGCAACTACCATCTCCCTGTTCTGGGCTTACATTGATTGGTGTAGCACTTCCACTCGAGCCCACATATTCAATTAATTGCCATTCCATCCCAATTAGCTCACCATTTATTTCTTAGTCATCATTGTTCTGGCAAGCAATGAGAAGGGAAACACCTGATATGATTGTCAATATGATCTGTTTTTTCATGTTTGTACTCAATTACTTCATCTCTCCTGCAGGCTAAGCTTGAGCTGACTCTATTACACAGATACTAACACTCTTTCAGAGCTATTCTCGTCCTTGAAAACGACATCAATCTCACAGCCCAGAACCTGGAGTAAATTGAACATTTTGTTAACGGACTTTGTAACGTTCGTTTGATCAAGTAACCGATAATACTGAGCAGGAGAAGTGCCTAGCCGACGAATAATCTCTCTATTACTGAGATTTGTAGCTTCTACATGTCTCTTTGCTTCAATTGTCAACTTGTAGAGTAGTAATTCAGTCATATAGTTTGGATCACGGTTGTATTCTAGTACATGATCAATGTGAACCGTACCAGTTTTGCCATCTTCCAGCTCAAATGAGAATGCATCACCACCAAAATCATCATCAATCCAGAAATTAGCTAATGGATTGTTCTTAAGCGGTACTGGATCCAATTTTGCGAAAGGATAGTTATAGGTACTCTTGCCAGTATTTACAAAGAAAGTCTTTTTCTTGTTGTTTATTTCGATATTTCTAATTTTCATAGCTTTCCCTCTTCGACGAGTTCTTTTATGTATTTTAGGATAACTCGTGTGGCAGTTCCTTTAATTGGCATTTGATTTTCTAGATCCCACTTCACGATAAGATTTCCATCCTTATATACATGTACATGCCTAGGGGAATGGTCTCCAATCCAAGAGAGAAATACATAGCCGCCTCTTTTGACCTTACCCATAGCTAATGTTACCTTCCACGGTAACAGATGTCAAGAAAAAAAAGGGAATCTTGTCCACTTCAGAGATTGTACTTTCTCAATATTCTGTGTAACGTTCCAAGATTGAGTGCAATTATCCTTTTGTATAAACACTGTATCCTGCAACATCATTTTCGCTTTGCATTCCCGTTGGGTGAGTCTGCACGAAGCAGTTGTTAGAAACGAGGCTATCAATCATATTCTCGATATGTAATGTGATTTAATTACTTTTAATCGTAACACTGTAAATATCTCTCTCAATTTCAGAATACTTCATGCTATCCGTATCCTGAGGTATATATGAAGAAAATCCGACATGTATATATATTCCATCCTTAGATGTCTCACTTTCCTCAAATATTAATGCAATATTACTGTAGTGTGAGTATACTTTTATCGGATCCTCGTTGGCAATAATCTCACCCCATACCGTTGGAGGGATCTCTGTAAAAACCGAATAATCAAAGCCCAGACTTGAAGGACTGAATTGTGAGGATAATACTGTTGCTGGATCCTTCAAATGCGTGAATTGTCCCTCCTGCGAATCTGTCTCATCACAACCCAGAAGAAGAACAAAAACAACTATCAGAGTTGATGCTCGCTGTATTATCATATCTTTCTCCTCTGTTTCTAACGCCCCGCGCTTGAGCGGCTTCTCATGACGGACTCGCTTTGTTCAAATGCCCTATCCATCCACATCATTTTCGTCTTGCACTCCTCCTACGTAACCCATCCTATGAGTCACTTAGAACTGATTATTGATGGGGTATCGAATTTGAAGAAGGGCTCCCGTTTCGGCGCTATATGCATGTGATGCTACAAGCAATATACTCAAACATTTAAACATATATTTATGCACAAAGCCCATGGATGTTTATCCCAGGTCAAATCACTCTATTCCAGCTCAAAACCCAGTTCCAGCATCTGATCGACATCCTCTTCGCTCACAGAACAGTGAATCCGATCACCCCGGGGACATGAACAGGCCGCACATACCGCATCATAAGGGAATGAGGTCTTGATCTCATGAATCACCACGCCCTGATCTTCATAATACGTTTCAAATACATCCATTTGCCCCTCCGCTCCCAATTCAGACCAGAGGTCATAATCCTCACCATATTCCTCTCCCCAGGCAAGTTCCCATGGATTCCCCATACATTGAATAGGATCAATGGTAACCCATTCCAAATCTTCATTCTCACACGAAAATATGAGTATCAATCCTAAAACGAATGCTGGCAATAAATGCTTCTTCATACCTCTCTTCTCCTTCTTACCATAGTTTGACCAAGATAAATATACCTACAGCGTGATCAACGCCTCCAACTGGATACCCGTGGATTTGAATTTGGCTCCTTCAATAAATACACTCTCTACATCTCGATGCCAGTATGCATAATTCGCTCTTAATGCAAATCGGTGCATCAGTTTGAGTTCAACTCCAGCACGCAAACCATAGTTGTACTCTTCATCCACATCCTGCCCATATTCACTATGAAAGACTTTTGACTTGTGTGACAGCGGGTATTGAAATTGGGGTCCACCTGTGAGCGTGATCTGTTCTCCAATTGTGACCGGAAAAAGCGCATACGTACTGATTTGGGTATATCTGTCTTCAATATCAATGGACCAGGTGTCGTCTTCTTCACCAAGCTGATATCTATCATCATATTCTGTCAGAGCTAATCCCAGCCGTACAGGTTCCAACAATAACTCGATTCCCACTGTGTATCCAGGCAAATGCTTACGGTCATTCGCGTCCTGCCCCTTGGTAAGCAAAGGAAGTGAATAATTGGCTCCCATGACCAGATTAAAAGTCTCGGACAATTTGATCGGTTCTTGGGCGGGCCGTCCTTGTAGGGTTGCTGGAATACCCAGGATATCCTTTATCGTAATATTCCAGGTCTCAAATTCGGTTCCCTCTAGTGGATGAGAACTACTACCTGTTGTCCAATCAGCATAGTCATAGCTCACTTCCAGGTGGCGATTGATAGCATCGATAGGTTTCAAATGGGTCACGGAGTACAATAGATTTAAAACTCCCGATGAATGATAGCTATATCCTGATTCGTTGAGATCAATGCGACCATCTAAATCAATCCTGCCGCCAGAGCGTATCGTAAATGCCTCCAGAAAAGTAAATTCATACCCACGGGAGACTTCCACAGGATCAGATGCTTCTGATTTAATAATGTGTTTCATGATGTCGATGTCCCCGAGGCCACTCTGATACTCTATCGGTTGGTCAGAAGATGTCCGCGGGATGTGTAGCAAATCAATTGCCGCTCTTCCCCCTCTAAATTCCAGTATAGTCCATGAATCATTTATTGAAATGGAGGCGGCCAGACCGATTCCAGCACGAACCGATGTGGGCATTGGGTCCGCCTGGGCGGGATCGTTAAATATAACCGAATCACCAATATTTAAGGTACTCATGCCGAAAGATGGTTTTAAATCAATTTTGATATTGTTCTGAGATAAGGTCTTGAGTGGAAATGCCACCAAAAGTCCACGATCATAAAGTGTATTTTCCGCATGGCCGTTAGTATTTCCTACCACATCTGCACTGGTCAATTCTTGGACCACTCGCTTTTCCGCAAAGCCATAAGATAGCTCCACTGGCAGCTTCCAGATCGATCCATAATATTTAGCGGCCAGAGTAGTTGCATTACTACGGAAAAATGTATTGAAGGTCCCTAGAATATTTCCATTTGCATCAGTATAAGTCTGTTCTCCTGCATCCAGATAATTTTCATACTCCTGAATATTGATCTGGATTGGGAAACGAGTTGCCCGATAACTCACCCCCAGCTGATCATGGGTAATCGCCATATCGTCTATTAAGCCGGGTAGCCAGTTTGCCTCCATTTGAGATGCAGAGGTTGAAAGCCCGATTTTATCATTGAACCCATTGGCCGGATTGTAATAAACAGCTCCCATGTCATTATAAGACAAGCCCACCCCAACCTCGCCCATCCCATTCAGCGATGTGATAGGTGGTATCAGTAAAAACAGGGCGCTCTGAGCCTGTAAGCCACTTGCTATTGTGAGGATTAGGAGAATGAGTAAACGCTGCATGGTAACCTCTTTTCTATTCTGAGTACGGTGGGTTCACCACCAACTTTTTCTTTTTCAGTTCGATATTCCAGTAAGTCTATAAATGTCATTCTTTTAAGGAGCTTTCCTATTTAGGCATCAAAAAGTGTAAATGATAAAACATCTGCGCGCCTCTGAAATCATGTGAATCCCTCCTCCATGGCCTGCTTTTCTCTGTATACCTAAATTCACTCTGTATTTAGTTTTTATCAGCCCAACCAAATCCATCACTTAAGCAGGAGTACTTTTTGGCTTTGAGAGATTCCCCCACTTTCGATTTGTACGACATAAACACCTGAGTCAATCTCGTTTGACGCATTCCAATGGAGATGATGCTCTCCACTGAGCTGAAATCTAGGAGATTGACTCCAGACAACTCTACCCTTCAAATCATAAATTTTAATTGAGACAATTTCATGAGTCTCAAGCGTATAATCGATACGCAAGGCTGCATTGAAAGGATTGGGGAAAGTTTTAAGTTGAAAGGATTGTGGGACTTCTGTACCCACTACTCCAGCTGAGCAATACTCATAAAAAGGCTGACTCAAAGTATCGACTCGCGTTCCATTTGTATCGATCAATACTAAATTGAAAGAGGTCAAACCTGAGAACCATGAATAGGTCCAATCATTTAGTAACAGTTCTTCATGAACCCCAGCGTGATCGATATACACCTCAAAATCATATTGTTGGTTTTCGTTGTGAACCGTAAAAAATACGGTTGGAAACCAATACCCCTCCCAGGGGAATAAACCAGGAAGCACAAAATGGACATATTCCCAATCAGATCGGATGGATATGCTTTGGGTGGTGGCGTCAAGATCATCCACAGATAAAAACACACGGTTTGAAGCACACCCGCCATTGGTTAAGACCAATGAGTCGCTCTGAGGAAAGAATTCAACAACCGGATTAACATATTCATAGTCCCCAATCACGATTGGAATTGGAGTTCCAAACTGAAAATGGTGTTCAGTGATATACGGGACCAGCGAATAACGACCAGTCCTTAACGGATATTCTCCCAAATCATGTTGCAGGCTGTAACGTACACTGGAATCAGGCGGAATGTTGAGTTGTTGTCCCTCACCTGTCCCATATCCGGGCAATTGATAGGAATTCCACCCACCCAAATAAAACCCCACGAAATAATTGGTTAAGAATGTGAGCCCAATTGCTTCATCCCCAGTATTGGTCAATGTAAAATCAATCGAGAGGGTATCATTCAGTCCGTAGTGAGATGTGCCTGTTGTTGCAACAATTTGAATTTCTCCAAATAGTGAAACAGCAATTAACAAAAGTCCCGTTCTAGTAAGTCTCATAATATCCTTCCGCCATGGTATGCTCGAGGTGTATATTGGTACAGAAATAAAAATCATAAATAGTGACCTTATTCCTCCCATTTACATACTTTAACGAACAATTACAGCTCATGCCCCCGAAGCCAGTATTTTCAGCACTTCATATAATCTAGGCGGGATAATGGTTTGCTCTAACTTATTTATTTTTACAGATGCATGATGATTTTGGTGATACCGTAGGATTTTCTGCCACTATCACACGCTCGATAATCGAGATTGTGTCTTCGTCCCGAAAGCTTCCCTTAATTGGTGATCTCTTGACTAATTCCGTCGTCACGATGGAAGCATGACCGGGGCGATCTCTTGATTAAAAGTAATTATCAAAGTCATCATTGAATGGTCCATATTCAGTTCTAACCCGATTTAACTGACCACCCATCCCAGCAGGGGCCATAATTCGTTCAATTCGTGTAATTCGTTGTGAAAATGGAGTACCCTATTTAGTAGGGAGCACACTATGGAACTGGATATGGTATAATTCGGGAACCCAGTCCTACCCATCAGCGTAGGCAACCCTATCTTGATGATCTCTTCATATTCACATTTTTTATTGATCGTTGCCATCCGTGATGATCGCTAATGCGATACGATCTTATCGATAGAATATTTTAGTCTTGAGATAGCGCTATATTCTGCTATTTTTTTTAAAACACAACTTGCGGGGAAGGCATGTATAAATATTTGATTCTTCTATTAGTATCAATTTCTCTATTAGGGATAGATGTATCAGTTGTTGAGCAAGATTCACACAGCCTCACCCTTAAATTTACCATTCCAGAACCTCAAGAGCACCTCTACAAATTTACCCACGATTCTTTACATCTGCCTCGCTGGTCTACAGCCCAAATGGGATACAATTCAGAGACGAGAAGTATTGCCCCCTATTTTATCGAGCCTCTATTAATTCCCCCCACAGGTGAATTGCCTAATTTACAAATTCTGGATGCAAAACATGTTAGTGACCGTCGATTCACGAATATAAAAATCTATCCCAGAGACTTGCTTCCTGATTCTGATTTTTTGTCTCTGAATCAAGTCAAATGGATAGATATCAAAGCGACAGAGGATTTCCGATCCTATAGGACTGCACAGATCGTGCTTATTCCCTATGCAGTTGCAGGTCAAAGGCTCACCGAGATGACAGTTCGACTTGATTTCCACCATCAAATGATGTCCGGGGCTCATCGGGATCAGAATCTGGTAAAATCATTCATCAATAGCGAGTTGGCTCAGAATTGGTCACAAACTACTAATCCGACTTTAAAGCGATTTGCCAGCTCCTTGCCACAGGGTCAATGGTATCAAATACCAATCAATACAACCGGAATACACCGGATTACGCCTGCATCCTTAGGAGAATCGCTTCCAGATACTGATCCCCTCTATTGGCAAATCTATGCGCCATTTTATGAAGGAATGTCCCTCCCTTTTGCACTTAGTGAATTAGAACCTACTCCAGATAACCTGAAACCAATCGGGATGGAGCTGCAAAATATTGGCGATGGTGCCTTTACAGGTGATGCTGAGATTTTGTTTTTCGCCCAATCTTTGAACGGTGATTTTAAGGGCGATAACTTTGTGCATCTCTATGATACCCAGCGTTACTACTGGCTTTGTATTCCCCATGCAAATTTTCAAGTTGCAAACCAGGTCAACCAGAAGATCAGTTCGACGACTGCACCCACACACACAGTCACAGGATACGAAAAGCGCTGGTACCATGAAAATGAGCTCCAAAATCAACTTCACTCTGGCAGCAGCTGGGTCGGCGAAAAGCTCAAGGGGTCATCTGATCGGCTCAATTTTAGTTTTGATGACAATTACCTTGATTTCAATTCATCGATCCAGTTCGATGCCCTGATTATGACAGATTATGATGCTGGGGTTTATAGTTACGATTTTGATATCGAGCTCAATGGACTCCCCTTTAATATCAGCTACAACACGCCTCCTATTTTTAGTCGCATCACTTTGAAAGGGACCGCAGGAGAAAATATCCTTCAAGACGGATTTAACACCCTCAGTTTGCTCTACTCCAGTAACTCCAATAACTCGATCATATATCTGGACAGTATCCGACTGGCTTATACACGTAAGCTGGCTCCATCAGAGGATTATCTGTTGGGTACCCTTCATCTTCCAGGCGCAGTGAATCGATTGATATTTTCGGATACACCAAGCGATTTTATGATTTGGGATATTTCAGATATTACTTCAATCAATTCTTGGCAAATTAACAATCGTCAATTCGTGCTTGAGGATACATCCAACCATGAGATTATTGGTTTTACAGCAGATCAAATTATGGATGTCAGTCTAAGCCCTGCTACTGATTTTGGTCAGCCTGTTTTACGCCAACCCAATCAGCAGGCAGATTATATCATCATCACACCTGAAATATTCAGAGATGAAGCTGAACGAATAAAGGAGTTACGAGAAAATCAAGTTCCAGCTGACGAACAGCTTCAAGTCCAGATTGTCCTCATTTCAGATATTTACCAAGAATTCTCAGCCGGTGTTTTGGACCCTGCAGCCATCAAACATTTCCTCCACTATGTCTACTTCAACTGGGATCAGCCACAGCTCAGGTATGTATTGCTGTTGGGGGACACAGATTACGATTATCGCAATATTAGTGGCCAAAGCGGGATGATCATCCCCACCTGTCAAATTGATGGTGTCAGTGAACTCAGTTCTTATGCCACCGATGATATCTACACGTTTATTGCCTCTGGGATTTCTGATTCAAGACCTGATATTGCCATCGGAAGGCTCCCGGCCAAGAATCAGAATGAATTAACCATCATGGTCGATAAGATTATCAGTTACGAATTAATACCAGAGCGAGGAATTTGGAGCAACACGATCACACTGGTAGCAGATGACCCCTTACGACCGAGCAACTCAATTGAGTCGTATCATATTGGCGATACAGAAATTCTCTCCAGTCTGATGCCCAGTAGTATGCATGTGAACAAAATTTATCTCACAGAATACCCTGAAGTAAGCGATCCCCTCTCACCCTATGTTAAAAAACCAAAGGCCCGGGAAGATTTGCTCCAGAAGCTCTACAACGGCACGCTGATCGTTAACTATCTGGGTCATGGATCACCTCACGTGTGGGCCCAGGAGGAAGTTTTTACCGTTTCAGATTTGGGTTTAGTGAACACAGGCTTGCAACTCCCCTTTTGGATAGCAGGAACTTGTGATTGGGCCAAATATGATGATATCAATTCCTCTTGTGTCCCAGAAGAACTAATGATCATGGAAAATAATGGTGCAGTAGGACTCTTGTCTACCACACGCAAAACTTTTCCAGGATCAAACTTTGCACTTATTTCAAGTTTCTACCAATTTCTGTTCCCTGAACCAGATGGTGGCAGATCCATTGCCGTTGGTGATGCTGTCATGTTAGCGAAAAACGTCACAGGTTCAGATACCAACAAGGGCAAATATGTGCTTTTTTCTGATCCTGCCCTCAGACTGGGCTCTCCTGTGCGAAAAGGTCACATTCAGTCCGTTAACCCAGCCGTACTCCAAGCCATGGGACGGATCAGTTATACGGGGATCACTGACACGACCTTATCCTCAGAATCCCAAGCAGTAGTGACAGTCTACGACACACCAACAGCAGTAACCCGATCTTATGATATCAATACCACTGGCTCCGTAGGTCATATCTCCTATACCCTCCCAGGAAAACGAATCTTTCGCGGTAGGATATCAGTTGATGACCAAGATTTTTCTGGAGATTTCATCCTTCCAAAAGATATCAAATATTCTGGTGACGGTGGGATCATGCGGGTCCAATATTGGGATGAAACAGGTCTGGATGGCAGTACATACATTGATACTCTGAGTTTTAGGGGAACGGATTCAACGGGAATCAATAATACGGGTCCTGACATTCTCTTTCTGTCAGAAAATATGATGCTGATTAATGGTGATCATTTCTCAGCCAATGAAGCTCTTGAAATCGAGATCAAGGATGAACAGGGCATCAATCTCACGGGGATGGCTGGTCATGGGATATCACTTGCGATCGATGAAGATTGGGTCAATGCGAATGATGTGACTGAATTATTCGAATACGACCTGGATCATTCAGATATGGGTCGCCTATCGGCTTATTTATCCCAGATTCCCCCTGGTGACCATACCATCACAGTAAAAGCCTGGGACAGCCAGAATAACCCCAATACGGCCTCCATTCGCCTGGAATTCTTTGCCGCAACTGACTTTAGGGTGTATGATCTATTCAATTTTCCAAATCCCATGGCTGAGCATACAGATATCACGTATATGTTATCCCATGCTGGAGATATTGATTGTGCCATCTATACACTGGCCGGTCGTAAAATATTGGGTGAGTCACTAGGATATCAAGCACAAGGGTTTAACTCTTTCCCCTGGGATGGTCGAGATATCTACGGTAATTCAGTGGCCAATGGTGTTTACATCGTTGTTATTGAGGCAGCCAGTGGCGAATTCACTGACCCGACTCAGAGTTTTCAGAAACTGGTGGTGGCACGGTAAAATCTGTGTCTTCGCGAGGGAAGTATGACCGTGGCGATCTCTTGCTTAAAAGCAATTATCAAAGTCATCATTGAAGGGTCCATATTCAGTTCTAACCCGATTTAACTGACCACCCATCCCAGCAGGGGCCATAATTCGTTCAATTCGTGTAATTCGTGTAATTCGTTGTAAAGAATGTAGTACCCTATTGGCAGGGAACACACTATGAAATTCACTTTAAACCGAATTGCGGGTCGCATTGATATTCCCAAAAAGTGATCGAATAACCATCTTATCATATAGACTTATAAGTTCGCTATTCTGGTCTTCACTCTGGCTAAGTTTCTGTATTCTCATGAGTGCAAATTGCTGAATCGTCAATAACGGCAGGACGACCTTCTCCCTCAATCTAATACTCTGTCTGCTACGAGGGCTATCCCCTAGAAGCTCCATTTGACCAGATATTTTCAAGACCATCTCTCGGGTTAACTCAAACTCTTTGTATATCAAATTCCAGAATACTCCAAATTTTTCATCATCCTGCATGTAACGGGTTATATCAAAATTTGACTTACTCATACTCTGCATACTATTGGTGATAATAGCCTTAAAAATATCCACTTCCTGAAAGAGTTGCATCACTTCATCCAACCTACCCTGATCCTCCATGGTCTTTAAGGCAGTACCCAACCCAAAAAATCCAGGGACATTCTGTTTGAGCTGACTCCAAGCCCCCACAAAGGGTATCGCACGCAGATCGTCAAAACTGAATTTACTCCCTTGTTTCCGCTCAGTAGGACGGCTGCTAATATTGGTTTCCCCATAGTATTTAAGGGGGCTACGTTCGAGCAAGTAAGGAATAAACAGTGGATGTTCTTTGAATCCTTGATAAGCCTGATAGCTCACAACGGCCATGTCATCGAGTAGCGCCTTTTGAGCTTCATTAATCTCATTATTCTCAGTGGCAAACAACTGGCTCTTTAATCCTGCAGTTAAAAGTAGTTCAAGATTATGAACAGCAGCTTCTTTTATCCCATACAAAGTAGTAATGGTTTGACCCTGCAAGGTCGTCTGGACTTGACGATTTTCAATTGAATGTCCCATGGCAGTATAAAATAAATGCGTACTTCCCCCACCTCGGGCTGGTGGACCACCACGACCATCGAAAAAATACACAACCAGATCCTCATACCGTGAGACTGTGGTAATACCTTCTTTGGCGGAATAAATCGCCCAGTTCGCCATAAGATATCCACCATCCTTGGTACCGTCCGAAAATCCAAGCATAACAGTTTGCCGGTTTCCCCTCAGTTTGAGATGATCTCGATAGATAGCTGCTTGATAAATATAGCGCATGGTCTTGGCAGCGTTTTTCAGATCGTCAACAGTTTCAAACAGGGGCACAATATCAACAGTAAGGTCCGTATCCTGCCATCCGCATAAGCGAAAAAGGGCAAATACGCGGGCAATATCCAGAGCACTACGACAATTGCTAATGATGTATCGATGCGCACCTGAAATACCATTATCCGCTTGAATATCTCGAATGGTTCCAAATGATTTTGCAGTATCCTTTAATAGATCATTTTCAATCTTGGATATGTCTACCCTCCCTTCCAGTCCAAGTAATATTTCAATCTGCTCACCTTCAGTACATTCATCAAAATCGTTAGGGACCAGGCCGTCATGAGTTCCTAGAATAGTCGTCAGTGTGGAGTGAATTATCCGACTATCTTGTCGAATATCCAGACTGGCAAAGTGAAAACCAAAACTCTGCACCTTCCTCCTGAAAGCTTGCATTTTGTCCAGAAATAGTCCGGAGTGATCCTTGATTAAGCAATTTTCTATATCTTCAAGTTCTTGTTTGAATTTCTCTAGTTCTAGTATCTCTCGGGAAGGAGTTTTACGTAATTCCTGATGCAATTGTTTAAGGAGAAGTGATAGTCGTTCATGGATACCAGGAAAGCTCAGCCGGCGTGTCAGCTCCGTGATATCTTTATAATAACAGCTAATTATCGTTTGTTTGAGTTCCGCTGCTACCTGCCGTGTGACATTGACAGTAACATTTGGATTTCCGTCTCGATCTCCTCCTGGCCAAAAGCCCAGTCTGATCAGTTCATCATTCCTGATGAATTGATCCAAGCATATTTTTGAGATATCATCCAATAACTTCCCAATAGCCGGGTAAAATACTTGCTTAAGATGGGTGATCAGTAGTGAGGCTTCATCGTATGGCGAAGGCTTACTCTTTCTAAAGAACGGCGTTCGACCCAATTGCTCCAATAGATTCCGAATCTCAGAGGTCTGGTTCCCTTTAATGGCATCTGTAAGGTCGGATATGATTGCCAGAACCGTTTTAGGATAGAACTGGGTAGGGTGTGCAGTTAACACAACTCTGACACCAATATTTCCCAGTATTTCAGAAATTTCTTGTGAGGTTTTGAACCCCTTCAATTTTCCGGACATAAAATGCCAGGAGCCTGAGCCATCGATCCTGTGAATTTGCTCATAGGCTGCATCTTCCAGCGCATCAACAAGTACGACTTGCCTTTCTACATATTGGATAACCTCAAAAAGAAAATCAATTTTTTCATTTTCCGTTGATTCCTGATTTCGTTCATCAAAGAATTCATTAATGATCGTTTCTGGACTTTTTCTATCATCATAGCCCTGCAGACAGGTGTCGTTTAACAAGGGTAGCCAAACACCGGTTTTTTTCACCGCGTTGAGTGGAAGATTCAAAAAGAGTCCTTCATAAAGTTGGAAGCGTAATTCCACTAACTCACTAAAAGCTTTTTCAATTTGTTTACTCATATCATTATATCCAGACTTGAGGTTATCCGTAAAATCATTGACCAATATTAGCTGAGAGGTGCAAGAGAGCAAAGCAAATTGTAGAGATGTGTTCCAATAACAGGTGGAATGGAGCAGCCTGGTCCTTTATAGCCCGAGATAGGGAATGTCAGAGGAGCAGATTAGACCCGCCGACGCGTGGCTTATGAAGACCTTATGTTAATGTTATATATACATTAAACACATGCATATAGGTCTATCAAGGAATTTTGGTTAAGAGAGTATGTGCAAAGGATATAGGCGAAAGCAAATCTCTCTATAATGTCTCAATTTGATATCAGTCTCAAAATGATACGAATTCTCAGCTCTCTCCAGCTCATACATATTTCTCATTAACTCTTGTATTACAATGACTTATGCCGGCTAATTATCTTTGGCATGTCAATTGACCTTATAAAGTTCGAAAATGAAACGGAAAAGGAAACATAAGATGCAAACATTAACCGCAAGCCTTCGACCATATACAAAAGACTGGTCGACACAGAACCCACTCTATTCAATGAGCACATGTCAATTTTGTGGGAATGATGATGAATTCCTGCTGATTTATAAACCAGTTAGAAAATCAAGCCGCTGGTTGTGCTCTTCATGTTATTCACAAACACTTTCAATCCAGCCCCGGAAATAATCAGGGTCATCTAGAAGGATCATTATAAAATGAACACACCACAACAAATCAACACCAATACTGAAGCCTTGTTCACAATGCCTATCGAAACGGGATTGAAATATCCTAGGCGAGCAGTGCAAGCCATTTGCCAAAACGTAGATGTCATTCAAATCGACATGGCCTCAAAAAATGAGATAAATGCCAAGGATCTTGGAAAATTACTGCGTCTACATCGAACACTTACGACCCGGGGAAAACAGGTGAAACTTGTGAACGTATCCATGCGCATCATGCTGTTTCTCGAACTCACTCAGGCGGATGGCATTTTTGATATCACCTGGAACCAAAGTCAGCACTCTGATTTCGCAGCCTAGGACATCACCATGAGAACCCTACTATTACTGCCCCTTCTGATATTATTTGCGAGTTGCTCGTCGACTCTGCCCCTTGAGTTTCCCTCAACGCAGAATGATACCCGTCCTTCAAATATTTACCAACTTATGCCTGGTGATGAAATCGAGCTGCTTGCATCCCAACGTCAGGATATTTCAGGCAGGTATATACTTGATCCTGCAGGTGCTATTTACATTCCAGTTGTAGGCAGAATCATCCTCAATGGATTGAGTCAAGAGGAAGCTCAGGATTCCTTACATTCAGCATTGAGTCAACATTACTCACCCATTTCAATTACGCTCAAAATTGAATCTTTTCAAAGTAATGAGTTTGTGGTCATCATGGGTGAAGTTGCCAAACCAGGTATCTATCCCATCGAGAATAGACTTACGCTTCTCAAAGCGATTGGCTCGGCGAGTGGTTTTACAAAATCAGCAGATTTATCAAAAATTCAACTGATCCGAAATTCACCTCAACGGACTGTAATAAAAATAGATTTTTACAAGTTACTGAAAGAGAGCAATTACGGACAGGATCTAATCCTCTTTAATGATGATCTTATCTATGTCCCGGCTAAACCGCTGAGCAATGCTCTGGATATCATTTCAGATTATTTACCACTATTACAAGTTGCTCTACTCACTGTAGCCACTTTTAATCAACTCAATTAAACAGGTCTAACTCCCATGAATCAGAACAATCCTAAATCAAAGAATATGGCACTCGCTTTCAGTCTGAAAAGTGCCCTACTCGATAATATTATTCTGGTCGCCAGCATATTGGGGATTGGCCTGACACTCATGGTTCTGGTTGTCGGGTTGACACACAAGCCCTACTACAGCGTTTCATCTTCGCTTTTATTTGAACCAAAGATCCCCGAACTTGTTTACAACAGCAATGACCGTGGTCTGCACTCTTTTGAAGATTGGATGCGAACCCAATCCCATGAAATCGAGAGCAATCAGGTTCTTCTATCCGCAATTCACAGTTTCGAGGATTCTGGCTTTGTTTGGATTCAAAATGGAGAGTCAGAAAAGACAGCAGTCGATAGACTTCGGGGTCGATTAAACATCAGGCAAATCAATAATACCCAGATTATGACTATCGCCCTGGGGAGCGGCAATACCAAGGGACTTGCTGAAATCGTAAATGCAGTTACCACGAGTTATATCAATCACAAGGATCTGCAGCGCAAGACTCAGGACCAGAAAAAACTGGATTACCTCCGTGATGAAAAAGAGCGCTACAATGTGCGACTGGATGCCGCTTATCAAGATCTCATGGATATATCAAAGACCTACGGGACCGCCGTTGCAGATGAAAAAAACCTCTACATCTATCTCGATATGTTTGTTGACTTGAGAAGTAGATACAACAAGATCCTCACCGAAAGAATTGAGAGTGAGAACAAACTGTCTGCTCTCACGACACAGAAGACACAGCTCCTGACCATGGATATCTATGATCTTCAGAATACACAAGAACTGCTCAAGATGGAGCAGGAGATCAATGCAAAAATGGTTGGGCTTAGGCAGGATAGCGAGCTTTATACTCAATATTCCAGTATGTTGGCTGAGATTGACTCAAACAGCATTCGATCTGCCCGAAAATACCTGGTTGCAGATATCGACCATAACATCAGCGAACAAACCATGCTCAGAGATGCAGCCAAGCTCACAGAAAAAGATCTTCAAAAAGAATTAAGGAAAGCACAACTCGAACTTTCGGAAATTAACACTGCTGTGCTGAAAACCAGTACTCAGAGACAAGCAATTGACAGAATTATCAATATCTGGGACAGGATTAACGACCGAATTGAACAAATTGAGATTGAATTATTTAATCCAGGCAGAGTTCAAGTTTTGAGTGCGGCTCAATCGCCAGAATTTCCTGACCCTAACAAACTCATGAAGAAAACATTTATGGGTATCCTGGCAATATTGGGTCTTGCCATCAGTGTCGCCTCTGCAAAGGAATTTTCAGATCAAACAATCAAGCGCGTCTCAGATATTGAAAGCGTGCTGGGATTTCCTGCAACTGGCTTTCTTTTAGATGCGAGTTCAGAAGATATTCCAGGAAATAATCTTGATAATATCTACCGTACCCATCCTAACTCCTACATGACTGAACTGTATAATCAGCTCGCAGTAAAAGTTGAAAAAGAGCACGATTCCTTTAAGGCCCAGACATTTTCACTCTTCTCGCTCAAGGGTAAAAGTGGGGTTACTTCAACGGCAAAAAACATCCTCGCCATGTTGGATGCTGACAAGCATGAAAAAATATTTGTCGATCTGAATGCTCAACCTTCCTTGATTGGACCTGCAGGGGATCACACAAATAAGCAGGGTTTAATCAACTGGTTGGCAAAACATAAAACTTTGGAGAATGGTATCGAGAGAGATGTAGATGCCTACTTCGATATCCTCCCATTAGGCAGCCTGCGGGAGATGGACATCGCTAGGATTCGTCCCTCAGTCGTTCAAGAGTTGTTAGCTCGGCTGAAAAAAGACTACAAATATATTTTCATTGATGGGCCTCCCCTGTTGAGATCATCAGAATCCCAGACCATTGCACAAGCAACCGATGCCAGCATCCTCGTTGTCGATTCTCAACAGAATATCTGGCCCGAGCTCATTAGAGCCGTAAATATTTTAGATAAATTAAAAGTATCTGTCATTTCTGTGATCTTGAATAAAGTTCAGCTAAAGCGCGCTGGATATATGCGCAAAACATTGCAGGATCACTACGCCAATCAGCAGAGCGAGATGAATCCAGGTGAGCTTCACCTGGACGACGTAGCCTAATGGATAAATTAGCCTTACTTCCCCTGATTGGTGGCATCTACCTGCTGACGCGAGGTATGGATGCCAGGCAAGCCTTCCTGGTATACTTCCTGCCAATCCTGACGCTTATCCCAGCCTATTATGATACGAAATTGATTTCAGGTATCCCTGAGTTCACCTTCTGGTCTTCAGCTTTGATTCCCATCATTATTGTCTGGGTGGTTAATGAAAAAATGGAGGGCTATAAATTCTCCTGGCTGGATGTCATTATCATTCTGCATGTGGTCTTCATTTTTTACGCCCAGTTCGAGGCTACCGGGTACAAGGATGCTCAGAAAATTATTTTCCGTGAAATTCTAAAACGGGTGGTCCCTTTCTTTATGCTGAAAGCAATTATAGGTGATCCAAAACGGCGCATAAAGGCACTAATGATGATCACAGGATTAGGTGCAATTGTCAGCCTATTTATGCTCTATGACTTCAGATTCTACTACAATTTTCTCGATAGTATCATTCGCCAGTTATGGCCCCATTGGGTGCCCTGGGACGGAACGATGAGTCGCTATGGATTTAAGCGTGCCGCTGGATCTTTTGCTCATCCCATCAGCGCAGGATATTTCTTTGCCATGACAGCTCCAATCGCTTTCTGGCTGTGGAGGCAGGATCTTTTTAAAGACAAACGTCTCGGCCTCATCATTTTTGGTCTCAATGTATTGGGAGTGATAACATCCATCTCCCGCGCTCCCATTGCAGGATTGCTCCTGGGTGCTGTGATCATCTGGTTTGGCTGGAGCAGGACAAAATCACTTTCTGGAACCTTCTTAACCCTGATTGCCATTATTGGATTGAGCATGATGGTGCCCAAGTTTATAGAGTATGTTTCAGTGAAGCGCTCCCAAGCTCAGACCCAGGATCAAGAGAATGCAGCCTATCGTAAGGAAATGCTGGACAACTATATTGAAATAATTGCTGAAAAACCAGCCTGGGGATGGGGACGCTATACCTTTCCCATTGTTCAAAGTCAAAAATCTATCGATAATGAGTACCTGTTTATTGCCATTACAAGTGGACTCAATAATCTAGCAGTTTACATCGTCTTGATAATTGTAGTGTTGGTTCGTCTTGTTCTGTTTGCCTTCAGTCACCCAAATGATAGCCCTCAAGGGAGATTGGCGTGGGTGCTTATTGCAGCATGGATTTCAGCAATATTTACCCAAGCGACCGTTTATTCAGGTATGCAGACAACCCACTACTTTTTTATGATTGCTGCCATTTCAGAAGCCCTGGTCATGACTCGTGGCAGCGCTTTCCTCCCCGAGTTAGACCCCATCATTCACACCCAGAAGGAGAATAATTTTGAATATAACTTTTCTCGCACCCTGTAAAGATTTGTCAGGTGGCATCAAAGTGATCGCCACTTATGCCAACCTGCTCATGGATCGCGGACATCAGGTAACAGTAATCCACCCTAAAGTTCAGCAACCTGTCTTGAGACAATTCAAACGCTGGGCAATTAAAACTGTTAAAAACCAGCAGGATCACCTCGATTCATTTAAAGGCCGCCTACTGGCAGTTGACCAAATCAATGATGAATCTGTTCCAGTTGGCGATATTATTATTGCCACGGCCTGGGAGACGGCTGAATGGGCACGGGACCTAAATGATGACAAGGGCAGGAAGTTTTATTTCGTGCAGGGTCATGAGGTATGGAATGGTCAACAGGAGCGCGTTTATGCCACACTAAAATTGCCTTTCACAAAAATCACTATTTCATCCTGGCTACAAACACTCTTATCTGAAATCAGTGATGACCATCAAATTGCACTCATTCCAAATGGTTGTGATTTCACTCTCGATGAAACCCAAGCACTTACCAGCGATCGGACCTATCACGTTGGGATGACCTATTCATCCATTCCTAATAAGGGGGCTGACATAGGATTGGGTGCCATGCGGAAGCTGGTGCATGACAACCCTCAATTGAAATTTGTGATCTTTGGATCTGAAGCTCCAGTAGGCAACCTGCCACCCAATCTAACAGTATATGTCAAACCCTCCCGGAAACGCATCGAACAAATCTATCGGGAAACGAAAGTTTGGATGAGTTCCAGTTATGAGGAAGGTTTCTGTTTGCCCTGTCTGGAAGCGATGAGTTGCGGTTCCGTCGTTGTCTCCACAGACAATAAAGGCGTTCGCGACATGATTAAGAATGGTCAAACCGGATACATTACAGCGCCTGGTGACATTGCAGAAATGGCAGCTCGCGTCAGCTTTTTGCTGGAACATCCTGCATCTCTTGGCAAAATGCAAACACGATCATTTCAAAAGAGTTCTGAGTTCTCATGGGAGCGGTCTGCCCATATGTTCAATCAACTCATTTCCAACACACAACCAATAATGGCGGCCTGATTCTCATGACTGATTCAAATATGTTATCCCCTTCAAATCCATCATTTTCATTGAGCATCCGATTCCTGGGTACGCTCAGCCGATTGATTTCTGTACCCATGAGGATGATCGATCCTCTCACAGCTTATATCAAGCGCTTTTTATTTCTCACCGCTGCCCAGGCCAAATTGCCTACTCTTCATGGAAGTGTTCAAATTGATGGTCCTATCACCGTTATTGGAACAGCGGATATTGAGATCGGACCGAGAAGCCGGATTAGTCGCGATGTAGAGCTGGGTACTGAAAAAACTGGAAAAGTAAAGATTGGAGAGTCCGTGCGGATTAACCGGGGTACTACGCTCTTCGCCTATAAGGGCATCGTAATTGGCGATCACACGCTGATTGGTGAATTTGTTTCTATCCGGGACGCCAACCACGGTATTGCACCTGATAAGCTGGTTAGATCTCAAGCTCATCAATCAAAAGCGATCACCATTGGACGGGATGTCTGGATCGGAAGAGGTTCGGTCATTTTGCCCGGGGTTACCATTGGAGACGGAGCAATTATTGGTGCCAATAGTGTTGTAACCAAAAGTATTAAGGCCGGAACCATTGCTGTTGGTACCCCAGCAATCCCGGTTCGAAATAGATAATCGTAATGAATGAAGTATATGAGAAAGAGAGATTAAAAATGACTACTAAAAGACTTGCATACCTAGCCCCTGAGCTACCATCCCTATCAGCCACCTTTGTGACAAACGAGATCTGGACACTTGAAGCAATGGGTGAGGAAATACACCCCTATTCCATCCATAAACCCAATCATGCTGCCCATGGGACGAAAGCAGCTGCGTTGGCTTCGAGAACGCACATCCTTTACGAGCACAACATAAAGAGTAATCTTGGTGCCTTAAAATGGATTGCCTTCAATCACAAACGTTCCATGGCAAAAGCCACAGCACAATTAGCATTTGATGTGTTAAAAACTGGTCTCTTCCGAAAGGTAGCCTTAAAACTTGTTTATCAGTTCTTGCATGGTGCCTGGCTGGCCAGAGATATGCGCGACAAAAATATTGAGCACCTGCACATTCACTTCGCTCATGTCCCCACTCAAATTGGAATGTATGCAGCAGCACTAGCAGGAATCCCCTTTACATTCATGGCACATGCCAACGACATATTTGAGCGTCCATTGCTGATTAAGGAAAAGATTAAACGTTCGCACAAAACGGTCTCGATCTCAAATTTTAATATCAAAGTCATGGCAAAACATGGCGGGAATACAGACAAAATTGAGATCGTTCGATGTGGTGTTGAATCAAATTTAAATCTTAAAGAACGTGAATCAGAGTCCACTTCAAAACCAGTAGTAATCGGTACCCTTGGGCGACTTGTAGAGAAGAAAGGCATTGACACACTCATCGAAGCAGCCGCATCTCTTGCAAAAAGTAGTCTTGATTTTAGAGTCGAGATTGCCGGTGATGGACCACTTATGGATGATCTTAAGGCAAAAGTTAATGCCGCAAATCTCTCTGGAGTTGTCTCGTTTCTCGGGTCAATGCCACACACCGAAGCATTAGAATGGATTAAAACATTGGACACTTTCGTTCTCGCCGGAAAAATGGACCAAAATGGTGACATGGATGGGATCCCCGTCGTCTTGATGGAAGCAATGAATTTTGGAATCCCGGTAATAAGCACCAAATTATCTGGAATTCCTGAACTCGTAATCCATAAGCAAACCGGACGATTATGCCCTCCCGCGGACGCAGAGAGTCTGGCTGCTGCAATCCAAGATCTGTTTCGTTCTCCCGAACAAACCGCCTGGTACGCTGAAGTGGCTAAAGAACGCATTGTTCATGAATTTGATCTGGAAGTGAATGCGAAGCGATTATTACACATCTTTAACAAAGCGGCTTAGCCCTCACCATCTAAGGGATAATTCAAGGAATTTTTGCATCATGGATGTCTCATTCACATGGATTATGGTTTGCACCTACATTCTTGTTAGCGGACTCAGCCTCTATAAGGCCAAACGTTATCCGCGAGGTTCTCACTTATATTCGTTTTGGATAGTCCTGGCCGGAGTCCTGGTTGTTTTGGCGATTGTACGCCAGTTTCAACTCCATGATCAACTCTCAAACTTTGGACGTCAACTCAGTTTGAACAGCGGTCTATATATGGTCAGGAGATATTTACAGCTGACAACAATACTGGCCCTCCTATCCATATCGATTGGACTCATTATCCAGTGGAATAGATACAACAAAACAGACCCTCCATTAAGTCGATCCCGCGTTTTTATAGGGATGGGACTTTTAATTTTTACCTGCATTCTACGCACCGTTTCATATCATTATACTGATCAAATAATTCATTTTGACCTGGGTATGATTTCCATAAGTAGCATCCTGGAGTTAAGCTGTCTCCTGGCAATCACCTTCGATATTCTTAAACCCGTCCCCCATTCATAGCATCACGCTTTCCAGGTCTGTTTCAATATGAGACACTGCCCAATTTTCTCTCAGGATGAGACGCGATAATTTTTTTCATCCCTTTAGCTAGCTTTCATGTAAACACATATATATCAGCATCTTATGACTCACTGTAAAATGAATTATATTTTGGCATCCTTCTTGAAATAAAGACTGGCAACGAAAGAAGAATGCAAGGATAATTATGCTGATAGACAAACTAAAAAGCGACACCCAATCAGGTCACCTACAGATAACACCTGTTGGATTTGGGAAGGGTATAAACCAGCGAATGAGATTGAGCAGAGATAACCCAACACAAGAAATAATGATAGAGAACAAGTATCAACCGGTGAGTGTGGTGGTTATTGGTCTTAATGTTGAACCTTTTATTGCCCAATGCCTCCGAGCGATTTTTAATCTGAAATACCCAATACATTTATTGGATATCATTTATGTCGATAGTGGTTCTTCAGACAAAACGTTGGAAATCGTTAATAAATTTGCCCCTGTAAGAGTTATTGAATTAAATACAATATCTCCTAATGCAGCTAAGGGCCGTAATGCCGGTTGGCTGGCTGCACAGCACGAGTTAATTCAATTCGTGGATGCAGACTCCTATCTTGATTCCAACTGGCTTAGGATAGCCATACAGCAGTTAAATGGGTCTGTTGGTGCGGTGGCAGGAACCTTACGTGAAAGATATTCAAAACGAAATCTGTATCATCGCATGGCGAACCTGGAATGGAATATCCGTGTAGGTGCTAAAGGCTGGTCCACCAAAGATGTCGAAACCAAGACCTTTGGGGGGAATGTGCTGACACGGCGCTCAATTTTAGAGCGAAGCGGTGGGTATAATGAAGACCTGGCAGCAGGTGAAGATCCAGACCTCAGCTATAGAATGCGTCGAATGGGATATAAAATTTACCGTCTCACCGCACCCATGGCCAGCCATGATATCAATATCAGTAGGCTGACTACCTTTCTAAAAAGAACAAGAAGGAGTGGATTCGTCTATGGGCATCTGGCTCTAAGCTATTGGCAAGAACCTGAACATTACATGGTCAAACGAACCATAGCGATCCTTCTAGGAACAATTGCTCCTTTGGTCATCATGCTTCTTTCAGCACTGCTTGGTTTTCCAGGATCAGGGCTGATGGTGGCCTTACTGCTCATGCTGCGGTTAGTCTTTCAGTCTCCTCACTTCGCCAAAGTGATGCAGATATCACTTTCGGAGGCTATCACATATAGTCTGTATCTAGCTTTCTGCATCTTTCCACAATTCCTGGGTATCATCGATGCACTGCGAAAATTTGGAATAAGAAATATCTGGAAAACGAGAACAAGTATAGCAGACGAGAAATCCTTCTCCACGATGGGATTCATATCGCCTGACTATCAAATCTCCCAAAATTATTAAAGTTTTAAAAAGGAATAACAAATGAAAAATATTGAATCACGTTACGTTGTCATATCCCCTGTCAGGGATGAAGCTGAGTTTTTACCCCGAGTTATACGGAGTATGGAATCTCAGAGCATTTTACCCGTGGAATGGGTGGTTGTCGATGATGGATCAAGTGATGGTACAACTAAAATTCTTTTAGAAGCAGCCAAGAGAAATCCATGGATGAATGTTGTTCTCAAACCAGACCGCGGGGAACGTTCAGTCGGCCCCGGTGTTGTGGAAGCGTTCTATTATGGCTATGAACGTATGCGCACCACTCATTACCGTTATATCGCCAAAATGGATGGAGATATCGAATTCAAAACCAACTACGTGGAAACCTTACTCAGTTATTTCGAGCGTGACCTGTGGCTTGGCTCGGCAAGTGGTAAGATTTTTCTACCAAAAGGAGATCAGCTTGTGGAAGAGCGCACCCATGATGAAATGACCGTTGGTGCTTTTAATTTCTACCGTCGAGAGACCTTCGAAGCCATTGGCGGCTTTGTCCGCGAAGTGATGTGGGACGGCATTGCCTATCATCGTGCGAGGATGGCAAAATGGAGAACCAGGAGTATCAGCAATCCAACCTTGAATATCATTCATAAACGACTCATGGGATCCTCCCATAAGGGGATTCTGCATGGTCGCTTGCGCTGGGGACGTGGACAATACTTTATGGGGACACATCCCATATACATCATTGTGGTTGGTCTGTACAGAATGTTTGAAAGGCCATTTGTTGTAGGCGGTCTGAGTATTCTGACAGGCTATATCGTTTCAGCAATTAAAGGGCTCAAAAGATATGATCATCCTAATTTTCGTTCAAGTCTCCACGCCTGGCAAATGGAAAGGTTAAAGCTGGATAAGCGCCTTGAGCAGCTACCTGAAGCCGAAAATAATCTCTATTCGCGTGTCGCTTAAGTCAACTCATAAGGTATTAACATGTTATCAATAATTATTGTTTCTTATAACACTGAAAAGATTTTAAATATTGCTCTACAAAAAGTTTATGCACAGACAGATTTCTCTAATTTCGAAGTCATTGTAGTAGACAATGCTTCCTGGGATAACAGCTGTGAAATGGTTGCCCGTGAATTTCCCCAAGTCAAATTAATTCGCCATGATAAGAATAGTGGCTTTGCAGCGGGTAATAACATTGGTATTCGTCATGCTTCAGGTGATTATATTCTATTACTTAATTCTGATGCCTATGTCTTTAGCGATACTTTGCGAGATAGCGTCGAATTCATGGAATCAAATCCAAAGACTGGAATTATGGGTGCCCAACTTGTTTGTGAGGATGGGAGCCCCCAACCCTCTGCCCGCCAATTTCCAAGCCCCTGGAAAAAATTAAAAGTGATGACTGGTTTTGAAGCAAGACGACCCTCCTATGAAACCTATTATGATTATTACCAGGCCGTAGATGGGGAGCGCCCAGAGCCCCGAAAGGTGGGCTGGGTTCCCGGCACATATTTTTTGATACGCCGAGAAGTAATCGACACTATTGGAATACTGGATGAACAATTCTTTATGTATTTTGAAGAAGTGGATTACTGCTATCGAGCTACACAGGCTAACTGGGATATTGTATTTAACCCCTGCGTTACGGTTATCCACTTGGGAGGTCAGAGTAGTCTCGCCAGTAACAAGAAGGTGAGCAGAAAAGGAAAAGAGATTGTGGATATCATGGTCAACAGCGAATATGATTATTACCGCAAAAATGCTGGCATACGAGTTATGCTATTAGCCGCTGGTGTTGAGATTTTCTGGAAGAGTTTAATTTTTATCAAAAACAAGATTGTCCCCGGTACTGACGCACATTTCAAGGCAGATGAGGCAAAACAATCCGTCGGGTTGGTCTGGAGAAAAATGAGAAGCGAGTTAGCCTTTTCGAGTTATACCAACCATACAACAAAATGACAGCCAAAATTCAAAATATATTTTCGTTTGTCGATCTTCAAGTTTTGAGTATAGCTTTAAGTGAAGAAAAACGGGAAAAGATGACGAAGTTGGGGACTGTTTTGAAGTATGGTTGGTATTAGTCCTCTTACAAGATCCAAACGTTTGAACTGGAGTGGTCATTCTCAGCATGAGGGTGACCACTTTCCTTTTGTATCAACCTGAGACAATTCTGGAATTGTCTCATAATGAGATGCAGCTGCAGCCAATATCTTTAATATCAATAAACATATAAATCCATTTTTTACAACTACTTACTAGCGCTTTTCAAGTTTGGCATCAAGCTTGAAATAGGATATAGCAGAAATTGAAAACATTCATTCGAACTGAGGAAGAGAAAAAATGCTAACCGAGATCAAAAGACAACTGAGAGACCCAAAGCCAGGCTTGCAAGGCAGGACCATTGTGGCAGCCTTGTGGTCCCTCATTGGTAGCGGTGGATCTGGTATAATTCGGTTCGTCAGTAATCTGGTTTTAACTCGCTTACTCTTTCCAGAAGCTTTTGGCCTCATGGCAACAGCCATGCTAACGATGACACTGGTGCAGATATTTTCTGATACAGGCGTCAAAACGGCACTCATCCAGCACCCCCAGGGAGATACCCCTGCATTCATCGATACTTCATTTTTAATTGCCCTGGGACGCAGCCTGCTCCTTTTCCTATTGCTGATCATCAGCATTAATACCATCGCTAATTTTTACACTCAGCCAGAATTGGTCCCAATCCTGTGGACCATGTCGATTGCATTCCTGGCTGAAGGATTTCTTAATCCTGCCCTACCCCTGCTCATCAAAAGGCTTCGGATTGAAAAGCAGGTCATTTATTCTGTTGGAACACAATTAGCTGGTTTCCTCACAACTCTGGTCTTGGTCTACAGTTTAAAAACAGTACAAGCCCTAGCCCTGGGTTATGTGCTCACTTCAATTTATAGAGTCCTGGGTTCTTATCTCGTCGTTTCCTACCGTCCAAAATTTAGCTGGAATCGAGAGGCCGGCAACTCCCTGCTCCATTTCGGAAAATACATCATTCTTAACACGATGATCGGATGGGCCGTTTTTAATGTGGATCGGATGGTGATTGGCAAGTTGTTGGGGATGGAACAACTCGGGTATTACAATATTGCCCTATTTATTGGTGTGTTTATCTCCGATGTTCTGGTACAAGTCTTCTCACAATCTTACTTCCCTGCCGTCAGTACTATTGCAAATCAATTATCCAAAGTTCAAGGGGTGTTTGAAAAAGCAAATTCGACCATCATTGCATTAGTAGCTCCCTTTGTGATGCTCCTCGTGCTGTTTTCTGGTGAAGTGATCTCCATTCTTTATGATCCCCGTTACCTGCTTGCTGGCACGGCTCTTTTCTGGATAAGTTTGAGAAGTCTGATTCAGATTCTAATCAATATCCAAAGCGGTACTTTGTTAGCACTGGGGCGTCCGGTGTTTGTAACCATTTCAAATGCCCTGGGCTTAACTTTTCTAGCCACAATGCTACCCTACCTCACATCAAAGCATGGTCTTACGGGTAGTGGACTTGCCGTTGTGTTGAGTAGTCTAATTATCGGGATTGTCCAAACCATCAGTCTCATTCGATCCATGAAATTTGACATTCGAGTAGTCCTCATGCCCTGGTTACAGCTGTCGAGCATCATGTTCGGAGTCTACTTCGCTTACCACCTTTTATCCCCCAGTTTTCAGGAATTTGGTGAATCCAATATGGTTTTCATCACCCTCATGGCAGGCATTGCCAGCCTGATCAGTCTGCTCAATATCTGGTGGTTCAATAAACACCTTTTCAAGCTGAATATTACGACGGTAGGGGCTTGAGATGAAAATTCTTATGGGCTCAATCTTGAATATGGATGTAGACATGAATGGGGTGGTCATCACCGCTAAGGAGCAGCAGTCTTTGCTTAAGCTCGAGAAGCACCAGGTTAGCCTGATCACTCCCTATACTTATCCTCGAAATACCATCCTGTTCGCATTACTTAGATGGAGTTCCACTTCGTTTATGCGCACGGGTCGTTCCATCTTCACGCTGCTTAACCTTACGATAAAAGGTCTAATATTGGCGCGTCAGATCTACAGGAAACGCGGATATTATGAGGTATTTCATGCCCATGATGTGATCAGTGCAATGGTTTTTCTATGCCTGGCAAAAGGGAGTGTCATCACACTCCTAAATGCTCATTTCCACATGGAACCCTGGGATGAATTTGTAGCGGGTGGCTACATCAAGCAAAATGATATGAGTTATCATATCCTGAAATTTCTTTTTTGTAGGACCCTCAATTCTCGAGGTCTGAAATTTATGCCCGTTTCCCAACGGAATTCGAGCTTGATAGACAATATGTTATTGTCCAAGCAAAACGCCTCTGTGGTTCTTTACCCTGGTATTGATAGCACTTTGTTAAACGATACCAGACTGATTGATCCACCCTACCTCATCAATGTAGGTCGCCTGGATGCTCGCAAAAACCAGGTTTGGTTAATAGACATCCTCGCCGAACTCGAAAAATTAGGGCTAATCTGCCCGTTGGTATTGGTTGGACCAGAAGATTCTCAAGAAAAGATTCGTGTCTTGGAAAGAATGAATGACTTGAACATCCAGTCACCCGTACATTTTCTTGGTCAGAGAAGCTCACGCGAGACCCAAGGTCTCATCCAATCCGCTCTACTCTACATCCATGCTTCTAGAAGTGAGAGCTTTGGTCGCACACTTGTAGAAGCAATGAGCACGAAAACGACTGTGGTTGCCTGTGAGTATGATGCAGTCCATGAGATTTTGGATGATGCTGCAATCCTCAAGTCCGTCTGGACCCAGACTCAAACCGCAGCATATTTAAAAGCCCTTATCGAAGATCAATCTATGAGAAGGGATTTACAAAAATCACAACACGAAAAATATTTGCAGACCTTCACTGGGAAGCAAATGATATCCACTTATAAGCATACCATTGAAAGAATCTGGAGGATTTCATAATGAAATTAATTAATACCTACGCCGTGAGAAATTCTAAAATAGAAGAGCAGAAGATGATGAATCTTTACTCAAAGTTCGCAGCTCGCGATGCACATTACTTTACATTTAAAGAATCAATACTTAGTAAAAGTAAAATTGTAACGTGGAAAATTACCTTGAAGATAAATGCTGTTCTGAAAAGAGCATTGGACATTTTAGGATCTGCAATTTTCCTCATGGCATTTTCCCCTGTTTACCTAATCACCAGTCTGGCAATTCTCCTTGAGGATGGACGTCCCATTTTCTATAGCCAAACCCGGGTGGCAAAAAGAGGTCGACATTTCAAAATGTGGAAATTTAGATCCATGTACAAAAATGCTGATAGCATGAAAGCAGATCTGGAGTCAGACGATATGACAGGCGGAGTCATTTTCAAGATGAAACATGATCCCCGTATCACCCGTACCGGTCGGATTATCCGCAAGCTTTCCATTGATGAGCTACCTCAGCTATGGCACGTATTTACGGGAGATCTATCATTGGTTGGTCCCCGTCCCCCGATCCCAGTTGAAGTCGCTGAATACACCCCTTGGGATATGAAACGTCTCGAAGTGACACCTGGATTGACTTGTACCTGGCAGGTAAGTGGACGTAGTGATATCGATTTCGAGAACCAGGTAAATTTGGATATTGATTATATAAAACGGCGTTCTTTCCTCTTGGATCTGGTCTTGCTACTGCGGACCGTTCCAGCCGTTCTTTCTGGTAAAGGAGCATATTAAAATGAAAAAGCAAAGATCTGTTCTCCTCGGTGTACCCGTGGACAATCTCAATATGGAAGAAACACTCGGTAAAATATTTGACATGGTCGGTGAATATGAAAATGACTCAAAAACTCGACTGGTGGCTACTGCCAATGTGGATTTCATGGTAAATGCCCATAATAGAAAGGATAGTAAAAATGCAAATAATCTGTTGTCCATTCTGCGCAAAGCTGATCTGGTTACTGCCGATGGCATGCCCCTGGTATGGCTCAGTCAACTTTTGGGCGAGCCTCTGAAGGAACGAGTTACTGGCGCAGATATGGTTCCTGCATTGGCAGAGAAAGCATCTATGGAAGGAAAAAGTATTTACTTCTTTGGTGGAGCGGACGGCTCTGCCAAACAGACTGCAAAAATTTTCAAGGGTTTGCACCCCGAATTAAAAATAGCCGGCTTTAGCGCACCTATGATTGACATGGATGACGAGATTGAAAATATGGTTGAAATTGCTCGAATCAATGTCACGGAACCAGACATCCTGCTCATTGCTCTAGGCAATCCAAAACAGGAATTTTGGTTCGATCGCTACAAAAAATATATGAAAGTGCCTGTTTCCATAGGTGTAGGTGGCACATTCGAATTCATTTCAGGAGTGACTTCAAGAGCACCCGAGTGGATGCAAAAGACGGGTCTAGAATGGATATTCAGAATGGCCCAAGACCCAAAACGATTGATTAATCGTTACGCTAAGGGACTTTTCAGCTTTAATCGTATGGTGGTGCCTCTCTTGCTTGTGAATTCTGTTGCGAAATGGATGGCACCTAAACAACTCATACCAGATACCCAAGGACAATCAGTTGCGACTGAGTCAAATGGGTTCATGCTGAATGAACAATTATCCACGATTCAAGGAATGAATACTTTCGTCACACAGACATCCAAGGGCCAGGTTATCAATCTTGATTTTAAAGATGTCTTTGCACTGACATCTGTAGATATCTCAAATTTCATGAACCTCTTCCTCCTGGCCGGTAAAGAAAACATGAAAATAAACGCCTATAATTTAAGATTCCTTCCAAGAATGTTAATGAAGGTATATAAAATTCAAGATCTGCTCCACCCTGTGAATGAATTTAATAATGGATCTGACGCCTACGCGGCATAACAAAAATATTTCTAATGATAAAGGTATAGACAAATGAGAGCAATAATTATAGACCGACCCATACGAACCAGCAAGACAGAGTTGACCTCTGATTATTCTGGACTCTTTACTACCGTATTTAATGTTCCTCTGGTGGTAAGAAAGATCAAAAAACTAAAGGCGCAAGGAATCAAGGATATAATTGTCCTAACCGACAGGCCAGCGCCCCGTGAGCTAAGAGATGGTTCGCCCTGGGGAGTTCAGTTGAGTTACGTTCGAGAGCTTGAATTAACTGATCTTGAAGATACCGCTGAAAACATTCTTCTTCTCCCAGGAAATGTCTTACTAGAACTAGATTACTCAAAGTTTGAAGCCTGGCATAAGCTTGCCAGATCACCACTTTCACGGGCCACATCAAAACCAGCAAATTGGTCATTACCATCACAGTATTTCCACCCGACGATTCTATCATCGAATATCTTGAGAAGCGGATTTATGGAGAAAAAGAGTATGTCCACACTGGCAATCCTCAATTTTGTTAATCGAGTTCACCAAAAATACTTCTCAGTCCAGCTGGTAGAAACCGTCTCTGGACTTACTTCTAATCAGGAATTTTGGCAAGCCCATCAATCATACATGAATAATGGATTAGACTCAGATACACTTGAGGGATTTCCTCACCATGATAATATTTGGATCGACCTGAATACTCGAGTTGATCATAGCACTGAGATCAAGGGTTTTGCTCTTATTGGCAAAAATTGTAAGATTCACAGGGATGTTAAATTAAAGGGATTTGTGGTCATTGGTGATGATGTCATCATAGATCGAGAGGCAATTATTGAAGACAGTATCGTCCGGAGTAACACATACATCGGTTCAGATGTGCATGTCAAAAATGCTGTTGTAAACCAAAATCGACTTTTCAGAGCTGATTATGATAGTATGCTTAAAGTTGAGGAATCCTGGTTGATGGGACCCAACAAAGCGTCAAGTGCAAGTAAATGGTTTCAACGAGACCTCAACACCGAAGACATGTGGGGCCGACCCGCATAATAGAAGTCTATCAAGACTCCAATTCATATTGCTTTAATTTCCGGTACATGGTAGCACGACTTATTCCAAGAAGACGTGCTGCTTTGACGACATTATGATTGGTTGACGAGAAAGCATTTTCAATCGCTTGACGCTCTACGGTCTCAAAGGGAAGGACATTTTTTTGCCCTTCAGCTGGCTTCATAATTGAGTTCTGCAGTTGTGATTGATCAGAATCGATGTTTGAAAATGTAATTTCAGTAATGGTCTCTGTCTGTTCCCGTATAGCGGCACGACGAACCACATTTTTTAGTTCCCGAATATTTCCAGGCCAATGATGTTCGCGAAATTGATCGAGGATGCGGTCATCAAAAGTCATGCGTTTGATCGCATTCGATTCGCAGTATTCATCAAGAAAACTTTGCGCTAATAAAATAACATCATCTTGACGTTCCCGCAGTGGAGGAAGGAAAATTGGGTATTCTTCGAGCCTATAATATAAATCCTTTCGGAAGTTCCCTTCCTTAATTGAAAGGGCCAAGTCGCGATTGGTGGCTGCAATCACACGAAAATTCACTTCACGTTCTTTTTTCTCTCCAACCCTGCGGACCGCCTTTTCTTCCAACACCCTCAAAACTTTGGCTTGAATGTCAGTTTGCATGTCGCCAATTTCGTCTAAAAATATAGTTCCACCATCGGCTTGTTCGAAGTAGCCCATTCGATCATCGGTAGCTCCTGTAAAGGATCCCTTTTTGTGACCAAAAAGAAGGCTGTCAGCCAGCTCTCGAGTAATTGCTGCACTATTTACCGGTACAAAGGGACCTTTAATACGGCTACTACCCTCGTGAATGGCCTGGGCTAATAATTCTTTGCCACTCCCACTCTCTCCAATGATGAGAACGCTGGCATCACTATTGAGGACCCGATCGGTGAGATTGAACACATCACTCATTGCCTTGCTTTGTCCAATCATATTTGTAAATAGTTGGCTATTATTCAATTCCTGCTTCAGATTGGATACCACTTTTTTGAGGGAGTGTTGCTCGATGGCGTTGCGTAGTTCAGTTTCAAGTCGGTCAAAGTCCACTGGCTTGGTTATGTATTCAAAAGCACCCAATTTCACGGCTTGAACAGCCAGGGTAACATCAGACAGGGCTGTCACCATGATCACAGATACATCAGGGAAGTCTCTCTTGATCTCTTTTAAGGTCTCTATTCCCCCCTTATCAGGCATCTGGATGTCGAGCAGGACGGCTGCGTATTTGCTCATCTTCATCATTTCGATACAGTGATATCCATCATTCGCTGTATCTGTCTCATATCCCATTTTCTCAACATTATATGAGACCAGTTTGCGGATATTGGGTTGATCATCTACCACCAACACATTTTGCTTAGTCATCAAGTTTTGATTTCCTGAAATTTTCTAATTTTGTGTTTATACGATCACTCAGTGCATCTGGATCGAAGGGTTTTGTGAGATAATCATCAGCACCCACTCGGAAAGCTTCTTCGATATCCCTAATTTGACTTTTTGCTGTAAGCATGAATACTGGAATATTCTTCGTTGCTGGATCGGCTTTTAATTTTTTGCATGTCTCCAGACCATCCATCACTGGCATCATGAGATCTAACAAAACTAATTCGGGTTTTTCACTCATTTGCTCCAGGGCCTGTTGACCATTCTCGGCTAGTACTACAGAATGACCATCAAGTTCCAGATTGTATTTTAGGATATGGCGAATATTAGCTTCGTCTTCAACGACAAGAATTTTCATGATGAT